>SKEH01000329.1_pt1 | contig 30640 bp, 30 predicted proteins | sample 4826571 | NCBI WGS metagenome assembly SKEH01 (sample SAMN11008814, study PRJNA524170) | human gut metagenome | biome: Human fecal sample; material: Feces; isolation source: fecal sample from pouch patient p29 | host: Homo sapiens | place: Israel: Tel-Aviv | collected 2016-09-14 | reverse complement strand
AATTGAAAAAATAATTTTTTTGAAGATTTATAAAAACAGGTCAACCGCAACCTTTCCCACCAAAATTAAAAAGATTTTCATATAAAAACATAAAAAAAGAAAAAAATTTTAATTTCAGAGAATGAAAACCGTTTCTAACTTGTGTTATAATGTGAGTATAAATAAAAAATATGGAGAAATCTTATGTTTGATACTACTGATCAATTGGCTGTAAATACGATTCGTACTCTATCATTAGATGCGATTCAAAAAGCAAATTCAGGACATCCTGGACTTCCAATGGGCTCTGCACCAATGGCTTATGTACTTTGGAGCAAATTTCTTAATGTGAACCCTAAGACAAGTCGTAAATGGTCAAATCGTGACCGTTTTGTCTTGTCTGCTGGTCATGGTTCTGCAATGTTATATAGTTTATTACATTTGGCAGGTTATAATGTAACGACTGATGATTTAAAAGGTTTCCGTCAATGGCAATCAAAAACACCGGGACATCCAGAAGTTAATCATACAGACGGTGTCGAAGCAACAACAGGTCCTTTAGGACAAGGAATTGCCAATGCTGTCGGAATGGCAATGGCTGAAGCACATTTAGCTGCACAATACAATAAACCTGGTTTTGATATTGTTGACCATTACACTTACGCCTTAAATGGTGATGGTGATTTGATGGAAGGTGTTTCACAAGAAGCAGCTTCACTTGCAGGTAAATTGAAACTTGGTAAATTGATTCTTTTCTATGATTCAAATAATATTTCTCTAGATGGTGACTTATCAATGTCATTTATTGATGATATTCAAAAACGTTTTGAATCATATGGCTGGCAACATTTATTGGTAAAAGATGGAAATGATTTAGAAGAAATCGCAGCAGCTGTTGAAGTGGCTAAAGCTGAAAAATCTAAACCAACAATCATTGAAGTTAAAACAGTCATTGGTTTTGGTGCTGAAAAACAAGGAACTTCAGCAGTTCACGGAGCTCCTCTTGGAGCTGAAGGTGTTGCATTTGCCAAGAAAGCATATGGTTGGGATTATCCTGAATTTACAGTTCCTGAAGAAGTATCAAAACGCTTTTTAGAAACGACAGTTGCGCGTGGTGAAGCGATGGAGCAAGTATGGCGCAGTACTTTTGATGATTATTCTGAAAAATACCCTGAGCTTGCTGAGCAATACGCAAAAGCTTTTGAAAATGAAACGCCAGAGCTTACTTTGACCAAGCATGAAATGGAAACAAGCAAGGCCAGCCGTGTAACTTCACAAGAAGCTATCCAAGAATTATCAGCTCAAATGCCAAATCTTTGGGGTGGGTCTGCTGACCTTTCGGCTTCAAATAATACAATGGTTAAAGTTGAAGAAGACTTCATGCCAGATAACTATGCTGGACGTAATATTTGGTTTGGTGTACGTGAATTTGCAATGGGAGCCATTATGAATGGGATTGCTTTGCATGGTGGAACTCGTGTCTATGGCGGAACATTCTTCGTCTTCTCAAACTACATGCTTCCTTCTGTTCGGATGGCTGCTCTACAAAGCTTACCAGTTACTTATGTTTGGACACATGATTCCATTGCTGTTGGGGAAGATGGTCCAACTCACGAACCTGTTGAACAATTAGCTTCTGTTCGCTCAATTCCTAATTTGGATGTAATTCGTCCAGCTGATGGAAATGAAGTAGTGGCTGCATGGCGTCGTGCTGCATCAAGTAAAAGCCGTCCAACCGCACTTATTTTGACTCGTCAAAATCTTCCAGTTTTACCTGATACTTATGAATTGGCTGAAGAAGGTCTGAATCGTGGGGCTTATATTCTTTCAAAAGAAGAAGGAAAACTTGAAGGAATCATCATTGCGACGGGTTCAGAAGTAGCATTAGCTCTTGAAGCTAAGAAGACTTTGGGTTCTGGCATTCGTGTCGTTTCAATGCCTTCAATGAATATTTTTGACGAACAAGACGCAGCTTATCGCGAAGAAATTTTACCAAAAGCTGTAAGACGTCGTTTAGCGATTGAAGCTGGTACAAGTTACGGATGGGGTAAATATGTTGGACTTGATGGTGCAACAGTTACAGTAGATACTTGGGGCGCTTCGGCACCAGCAAATATCGTTCTTCCGGCTTACGGATTTACTGCTGAAAATGTAGTTAAAGCATACAAAGAGCTTGACTAATATTGAAAAAGGAGTTCTGATTTTTTGTCAGAGCTCTTTTGATTACAAACAAGTCTGTCAGTAAATTTTAATTAAAAAATAGAAAGGAGAGAAGATGGGGATTTTACTTGCAATTATTGTGGGAGTAGCTTCAATTTTGAACTTAATGTATGGACAAAATCAGCCAATCCAATATTTACTGACGGTTCTGTCAGTAATATCTTTAATCATTTATCGTGGGAAAAGAACTAAAAGGGTTCATTATAATGGATATGGTCAGAATTATTTTACGATAGGATTTACTATTTGTATCCTTAGTTTTGTGGGAACGGTAGGAATTTTGATTGGCTTCTTGTTTCATTTAGCATAATATGTTAAAATTTAACTATGCGATGAGTCGAATAATTCTACTTTGTAGAATTTCGAAGCTAAGGAATACTGGGAAATTGGGTTTTCCGCGCAGGAAGCGTGAGTATTTGTCAAATTGTGTGAACCTTTTTGACACACTTTTAGTGCCTTTAAAAGTCCTCGAAAGAGGGCTTTTTTTACGTAACGATTAAAATAATTAATAAAAAAATCTTGTTATAATCAGATGAATACAATGCTGAAAAAATATATAAACAATCTATTGTAGGAGTTAATCATATTTTCAATGTTATTATTAGCAAGAGTTAAGAAAAATATGATAAAATTGAAGTGTCAACATCTTTATATATTTTTTAAAATAGAAAGGAAATTATCATGGATGTTTCATGGATGACAAAATATATTGCTGAGGGATTGGGAACTATGCTTCTCGTCTTGCTTGGTAATGGTACAATTGCTGGGGTAACCCTCAAAGGCTCTAAAAATGAGGGCATGGGTGGTCTTGCAATTGCATGGGGATACGGAATTGCGATTTTAGTTCCTGTACTTACTTTTGCAAATGTTTCAGGTGCACATATTAACCCAGCAATTACAATTGGACTCGCTTCAGCTGGTTATTTCCCTTGGGCACATGTTGCACAATATATTTTGGCACAACTTATTGGTGCAATTATTGGTCAATTACTTGTTTTAGCGATTTATAAAGAATACTTCGCTAAAACTAATGACGGAGCAATTTCTTTAGGCGCTTTTTCAACAACTAACGCTTTGGATAATGGTTCAAATCGTGGAAAAGCAATTTTCAACGGATTTATCAATGAAGTAATCGGAATGTTTGTATTTGTTTTCGGAATTCTCAGTTTTACAACGAACTTCTTTGGTGCAGAATCAATCAAATGGATGACAAGCTACGCTCAACAACAAGGAGCTGATGTTACAGCGAATGCAACAGTAAGCCAAATTTGGGCTTCTGTTTCAGGCGCTTCATCATCTAAAATGATTGGTGCGCTTGCTATTGGTTTGATGTTTGTTGGTTTGGTTACAGCATTTGGTGGACCAACTGGTGCAGCATTGAATCCAGCACGTGACCTTGGTCCTCGTATCGTTTATAGCTTCTTGCCACAATCAGTTGTTGGTGAAAATAAAGACGCTAAATGGTGGTACGCTTGGGTTCCAGTTGTTGCCACAATCGTTGGTGCAGTAATTGCAGCTACAGTCTTTAAACTTATGTTTAAATAAAAACAAAAATTTCTGTCGAAAGGCAGATTTTTTCTTGCCCTTATAACTTAAAAGCGCTATAATAATTATAATTTACTGAAAAGGACAGACAATTATGACACAATATAATATCGCCGTCGTTGGTGTTACTGGTGCCGTGGGTACACGTATGCTTGAACAATTAGAAGAATCTACACTTCCTATAGAAACCGTACGTGCGCTTGCAAGTAAACGTTCGGCAGGAAAAATTGTTGAATTTAAGGGTCAAGAGCTTGTTGTAGAAGAATTGACTGAGGATAGTTTTGAAGGTATTGATATTGCTCTTTTTTCAGCCGGAGGCTCAGTATCAGAAAAATATGCCCCTTATGCTGTCAAAGCTGGAGCTGTTGTCGTAGATAACACCTCATTTTTCCGTCAAAACCCTAATGTCCCCTTGGTTGTTCCAGAAGTTAATGCACATGCTTTGGAAAAACACAATGGAATAATTGCCTGTCCTAATTGCTCAACGATTCAAATGATGGTTGCTTTAGAGCCGATTCGTCAAGCTTATGGGCTTGAGCGAGTAATTGTCAGCACTTATCAAGCGGTCTCTGGTGCGGGTCAATCAGCAATTAATGAAACAAATCGTGAACTCCAAGAAGCACTTGATGGAAAAGCACTGACAGAATTGTCAGCAGAATTTTTACCGTCTGCTGGAGATAAAAAACATTATCCAATTGCTTACAATGCGCTTGCACAAATTGATGTATTTACTGACAACGATTATACTTATGAAGAAATGAAAATGACAAATGAAACCAAGAAAATCATGGAAGATGATTCAATTGCGGTTTCGGCAACTTGTGTCAGAATTCCAGTTCTTTACGGTCATTCTGAGTCAGTTTATGTTGAAACAAAAAAAGTAGCAGATATTGCTGAGGTTAAACGTTTGATTTCTGAATTCCCAGGAGCTGTTTTAGAAGATGATGTTGCTCATCAAATTTATCCACAAGCCATTAATTCAGTTGGTCGTCGTGAAACTTTTGTGGGTCGTATTCGCCGTGATTTGGATGCACCAAATGGGATTCATCTTTGGGTAGTTTCTGACAATTTACTCAAAGGAGCAGCTTGGAATTCTGTTCAAATCGCTGAAACGCTACATGAACGTGGCTTAGTTAGACCAACTCATGAGTTAAAATTTGAACTAAAATAAGGTCTGTTAAATGAGTTATATCAGTAAAATTCGTGAAAAAATTGGTCATGAGCTTTTGATTTATCTGGGAGCAGGCGTTATTGTCTATTCTGATGAAAAAATCCTCTTACAAAAACGTAAAGATAATGGAACTTGGGCTTTACATGCGGGTGGCATAGAAGTTGGTGAAGAACTTGAGGAAACTGCTCGCCGAGAATTATTTGAAGAAACGGGACTAAAAGCAGGTAAACTTGAGCTTTTAGGAATTTATTCAGGACAAGACCGTTTTATAACTTATCCCAATATGGACCAAGTTTATATGCCAGGCCTTTATTATATTTGTCGAGATTTCACAGGGAGTTTAAGACCACAAATGAGTGAAGTTGAAGAGCTGAAATGGTTTAAATTTAAAGAAATTCCAAAAAATATTCATGAGCCAAATCGCCGTGTTATCGAAGATTTCATCCAATTAATTGCGAAAGAATAATAATAAATTAGACTGTATAAAAATAAAATTTTTGACCTCATTTACTAAAGTATGCTATAATGGGTCAAACAAAATTAGAGGTTGCGAAGACGAAGAAGTTAGTGGAGCGGTGAACGCACTGAAGCTGATGGCGGCGTTCTTTGCCGAAAGAAAAATTGTCACAAAATTTTTCTTGGGCTGTGTGGTTAAATCCTACAGACTGTCTTTCTGTCAGTACTGACAGAAAGGGGAGCTAATCAAAATCATTTTTGACGAACTTTTGAGAACCTCTTTTGCATAAAAAGAGGTTCTTTTTGACCTCTTGACAAGAGCTTGTCAGTAAGCTCACACATAAGGAGAAATTATGTCAGCAAAAGAAACAATTGAAAAATTACAAAATGCACGTATCATCACAGCCCTAGTGACCCCTTTTAAAGAAAATGGTCAAATTAATTTTGAAGCATTTCCTAAGCTCATTGAGGATTTACTTGCTAATCATACGGAAGGCCTTATCTTAGCTGGAACAACGGCTGAATCGCCTACTCTTACTCATGATGAAGAATTGGCAATTTTTGCTGCGGTTAATAAAATAGTGGCTGGACGTATTCCATTGATTGCAGGTGTTGGGACTAATGACACACGTGATTCGGTTGAATTTGTCAAAGAAGTTGCTGAACTTGGGTACATCGATGCGGGACTTGCAGTGACTCCTTATTACAACAAACCCTCCCAAGAAGGAATTTATCAACATTTTAAAGCCATTGCTACTGCGAGTGATTTGCCAATTATTTTGTATAATATTCCAGGAAGGGTGGTCACTGAAATTCAGGTAGAAACCATCTTACGTTTAGCAGAACTGGAAAATGTAATTGCCATAAAAGAATGTACAAATACTGATAATCTGGCTTATCTCATTGAAAAGCTACCCAAAGATTTTTTAGTTTATACTGGAGAAGATGGGCTAGCTTTTCACGCTAAAGCTTTGGGAGGTCAGGGTGTAATCTCGGTTGCCAGTCATATCCTAGGTCAAGAATTTTTTGAAATGTTTGCGGAAATAGACCAGGGCTCTATTCAAAAAGCAGCGGCTATCCAAAGAAAAATATTACCCAAAATAAATGCACTTTTTAGTGTCACAAGTCCGGCTCCAATCAAAACGGTTTTGAATGCAAAAGGATATGAAGTTGGTGGCTTACGTTTACCACTTGTAGCTTGTACTACTGAGGAAAGTAAAATAATTCTTGAAAAAATTGGAAATTAAAAAATACCCTTTTAGGGTATTTTTCTTTATAAAAGTAGGTCAATATTCAATTGATTTAATCTTATCATTCGATTCCAAAAGACTCATTAACGAAGCGACTTCATAAGCTTTTGGTAAGTTCAAATATAGCTCTGTTTTTAAAGAATTATTTGATTTTTTTTCAACTTTTATACTAAGAATTTTGACATCTTCCTCTTTCAGCTGTTGTTGCAACAGTTGAAGCCCTTCAAAATCTTCTAATTGAAGAATAAGATGATCGCTTGTCGCTGATTTTATCCATCGATAATTTTGGTGTAAAATAATTTGAAAAAGTAAAATAAGTAAAGTAGCTACAATACCTATAAAATATAATCCAGAACCGATAGCCATCCCAATACCAGAAGTTGCCCAAATTCCAGCCGCAGTAGTCAATCCATTAACGGATTGATTGTGAACAAAAATCATTCCAGCTCCTAAAAAGCCAATACCACTTACAATTTGAGCCGCAATTCTGGAAGGATCAAGATTGACTCCATGGGTACTGATGATGTCCATAAAACCATATTTTGAGACAATAATCATTAAAGCAGCACTCAAAGCAACAATTAAATGAGTACGTGTGCCAGCATTTTTGGAACGGCTATTTCTTTCATAACCAATGGCATATCCACATACCCCAGCTAATATTAATCGAATTAACCAATCAAGTTGTGTTAAGAAAGTAATCTGCATAAAATTTCCTCCTTGTCATTTAAAACTTACCTTCCATTATATCGCTATTTTGATTAGAAAAAAAGTAAGACCCATAAAAAATGAAACTGACTTGCTTTTTTACTTGCTTTGGGTTAAACTTATATTAGTGTATTCTCGGTAGAGATTGGAATGCCAATCTCTTTTATTTTAATTCTAAGTAGAATTATCTTTTCAATATCGCTTGTCCCACTCGACCGATTTCGAGAGTGAATATGGCAAGGAAATTGCTAAAAACAGGACTGTAAATTTACTGACAGAATTTGTCAATAACTTACAGATTCTTTTTATATCGAAAAAATTATAAATTACACTGACAAGAAAGGTTTTTATGTCTAATATTAAAATCACTCCATTAGGTGGTGTGCGTGAATTTGGTAAGAACATGTATTTAGTTGAGGTTGAAGAGCAAATTTTTGTGCTTGATGCAGGACTTAAATATGCTGAAATGGATCAACTTGGTGTTGACTTTGTTATTCCTGATATTACATATCTTTTAGAAAATGCGGATCGTGTCGCAGGAATTTTCTTGACTCACGGACATGCTGATTCAATTGGGGCTTTGCCTTATATCGTTTCTGAATTAAAAGTTCCTGTTTTTGGTTCAGAATTAACAATCGAACTTGCAAAAATTAATGTCAAAAATTATGCTGACAGTCGCAAATTCAACGATTTTCATGTTGTAACTGAAGATACAGAAATTGATTTTGGTAAAGCCGTCATTTCATTCTTCTCAACAACACATACAATTCCAGAAAGCTTAGGAATTGTGATTTCTACAAATGACGGAAACATTGTTTATACAGGTGATTTCCGTTTTGATCCAGCTGTTGCGAAAGGCTATCGTACCAATATGCGCCGATTGGCTGAAATCGGAAATAGTGGAGTCCTTGCTTTACTTTCATCATCACCAAATGCTTTGTCAACAATGCAATCTGCTAGTGAGCATGAAATTTATGAAAAAATTTATGACTATATTGATGACAATGAAGGACGGGTCATTATTGCTTGTAACGCAGGTAATTTAGGACGAATTCAACAAACGATTGATGCTGCCATTAAACTTGGACGTCGTGTTGCTTTTACAGGCGAAGATATGGACCAAATCATCGAAACAGCAACTCGTCTTAACAAATTACAAATTGTTGATAAAGAATCAATTATTAAACCAGCAGAAATTAAAAAATATGCTGACAATGAGTTAGTTATTTTAGAAACAGGACGAATGGGTGAACCACTTAAATCTCTTGGAGACATGGCTCATCGTCGTCATAAATACGTTAAAATTAAAGATGGAGATTTAGTACTTGCTGTTACAAGTCCATCTGTCTCTTATGAAACAACAATTGCTCGTATTGAAAATGAAATCTATAAAGCTGGCGGAGTCATGAAAATGTTGGCTTCAGATTTGAAAATATCTGGTCACGCGAATGCTCGTGATTTGCAATTCTTACTTGATATCTTCCGTCCAAAAAATTTGATTCCAATCCAAGGTGAGTATCGTGAACTTAGTGCCCATGCTGATTTAGCAATGGAAATGGACATTTTACCAGAACATATCTTTATCGCTAAACGTGGTGAAACAGTCAGTTTGGAAAATGGAGACATGATCCCATCTGGTGTTATTCAAGCTGAAAATGTTATGATTGACGGTTCAGGAGTTGGAGATATCGGTTCAGTTGTTTTACGAGACCGTAAAGTGTTATCAGAAGATGGTATTTTCATCGCCGTTATCACAATTTCTAAGACTGAACGTAAAATCGTCAGCAAATCTCGTGTTCACACTCGTGGTTTTGTTTATGTTAAAACTTCACGTGATTTGATGCGTGAAGCTGGTGAGTTGGTCAACGAAACTGTTGATAAATATCTTTCTGGAAAAGAATTTGATTGGGCAGAAATCAAAGGTTCTATCCGTGATGCTCTTGGAAAATTTTTATATGAGCAAACAAAGCGTAAACCAGTGATTCTTCCAGTAGTTATGGAAGCACGTCAACCTCAAGATTTAAATAAACGTTACACTAAAAAAAATCATAATAAAAAATAAAAGTTACAAAACCTCCATTTTTTCGTATAGAAAGTTAGGAGGTTTTTTATGTCTCAAAAATCAATAAAGAAAATAACGATGACTGTTGGAGTGGGATTACTGACAGCCACTCTTAATCCCACATTCTTGAATCATCAGTTGCTGACAGAATTGCTGGTGGAGGCCACGACAAGTAAAATTACATATACTGATGAGCAAAAAATTACTTACAATCTTGATAAAGTTTCAATGACAGCTGAAGTTGCCTCCTATGCTGGCTTAGCAGGAGCTGATATTGTAATTCCGGATATCATTGTAAATAACGGTCAAACCTATGCAATAACATCAATTGGAACTTATGCATTTTCAAATAGTGGAATTCATTCGGTTATTATCGGAAATAATGTTGTAGATATTAATACGAGTGCCTTTCAAACAACAACAGCTTTTCCTGACTATTATAAGAAATCACTGACAGAAGTAGTTTTAGGAGCAAAAGTCCAAAATATAAAAACAGATGCTTTTGCTGGAAACGCCATAAGTAGTATAGAATTTCCAAATTCTGTCCTAAAGATTGCGACAAGAGCTTTTGCAAATAATAATTTAACAGAACTTTCATTGGGTCCAAATATCACAGAAATTATGGCCAAAGCCTTTCAAAGTAACCAAATCACTACAATAAAATTTGCTGATGAATCATTGACAATAGTAGATTCAGCAGCCTTTTCTGGGAGCCCCGTTCAGAGCTTGACTTTGGGAATTGGAGTGACTTTGGCTGATGATGTATTCAATAAAATCAGTCCTTTATTTGGTCAGTTATCAGATTTACCGACAGATGGAATTCGGACAATTTCTGTCAATTCTAGTGGGCTTTTGAATAAAAGTTGGATAAAGTCTGACAGTTCACAGTCGACTTCTGCGAGTACAGAAGATGTGGATATAGCCCCTGTATCTTCTTCCAATTCAGTAGAGCAAGTTGATGTTGCCAGTTCAGAATCAGCTCAAGAGGCAAGTTCGGCTTCACTCTATCCAATATCTCAAGCGAGTAGTGTTACAGATAATACTTTAAATTCAATCTCTTCTTTAGACAGTAGTATTTCTAGCTCACAAACAGAGAATAGTCAGTCAGTAGCTTCCAGTACAGCAGAAATCAGTTATGATTCAGAAAACTCAAATAGTTTGTCTTCTTCAAACCAAATCAATTCCAATTCAAATAGTGAAAATGATTCAAACCAATCCTCATTAGGTTCGAGTATGTCCTCTAACGAAGAAAGTGAGCATTCTAATTCTTCTAATATCAACGAAACGAATAATAGTTCAGAAATAACCAATATTTTACCATCATCAAATCCGGCAGAAAGTAATTCAGTATCAGATCAAACAAGTTCTGAAGCTTTAACCAATTCAAATAGTAGTATCAGTTTATCCCCCTCAAACATAAGTTCGACTTCTGATTCAGAATCAGCAACTAATTCGTCAGATTTTTCTAATGTAGCAGAAGTAGCTAATAGTTCCTTAGCTTCCGTAAACAATAGTTCAAGTTCAGTTTTATCCAGTACGAGCACAGCTGATAATTTAGAAATAAATCAATCTAGTTCTGATAATCTTACAGACCACAAGGATAGTACGGAAATATCTACTTCAGGAGCCTTTTTGTCTTCAAATCAAACAAGTTCTGAAGCTTCAACCAATTCAAATAGTAGTATCAGTTTACCCCCCTCAAACATAAGTTCGACTTCTGTTTTGGGATCAGCAACTAGTTCGTCTAATTTCTCTAATGTAGCAGAAGTAGCTAATAATTCATTAGCCTCCGTAAACAATAGTTTAAGTTCAGTTTTATCCAGTACAAGCACAGCTGATAATTTAGGAATAAATCAATCTAGTTCTGATAATCTTACAAAGGATAGCACGGAAATATCTACTTCAGGAGCCGTTTCGACTTCAAATCAAACAAGTTCTGAAGTTTCAAGCAATTCAATGAGTAGTATAAATTCACCATCATCAAGTATGAGTTTAACTTCCAACTCAGAATTAACAACTAATCAGTCTAATTCTTCCGAAGCAACAGAAGTAGATAATAATTCATCAACTCATTCTTCAGATGTTTTAAATAGTGATTCAAATGATAGTTCAGATTCAGATTCTTCAAACCTTAGTAGTAGCCCTAATTTGGAAACGAATCAAACTATTTCGTCCAGACCAAGTGAAGTAAATAATATATCAGAAAACCCTAAGAAAGTTTCTTATTCAAATTCAGTTCAAGAAAACTCAACAGACCATGAGATGTCTAATAACCCAAAAAGTAGCATAAGTTCTCCTATCAGAACAATTTCTAGCTCACAGCCAAAAGAGAGCCAGTCGAATCTACCTAATACAACAGTAGGAATCAACAATCCAATAACTTTTAATAATTCGTCATCAGAAAATTCCGCTACCTCTATTCTAACTAGTTATTCAAATAATAACTCAGAATCATCAGAAACAGGATATTTATATATATCTAATGAGTCACAAAGAGACAATAGTTCAGAAGTTTCTCATAGTTTGCCAACTTCAAATTCAAATGAAAACAACGTGTCTTCAATACAATCACAAACAATTTTAGAAAGCTCTAAAAGCTCAACAAATAAGAGAAGTTCATCATTATCAAGTATAAACTCAACTTCTCACCCACAAAATGAAGATAATCAGTCAAATTCTTCTGGTGAAGTAAAATCAAATAATAATATAGAGTCAATTTTAGGTCAATTAAATTCCATAAGTAACAAAACTCATATGAATTCTTTGACTAGCCAAAAACTATCAGTAAGTTACACCTTACCAAGCAAATCAAAAGTAATGAATGAAAAAAATAAAAATTCTAATATAATAAGCGAAGAAAAACTCATCAGAACTCCTCAAAAAAATGATGAAAGTCAAGATTTAGGACAAATAACTGCTCTTGACTTATCTTTTAACAAAGAAGTAGAGACTATGGAAGATTCTAAAACAGTTGCAGATAAAGTTCCTGATAATGAAAATGGTGACCAGAGTCAAAATGATAAAACGAGTACTATCGATAAAGATAAAGGTTTTTTCAAAAGGTCTGAATTTAATTCTAAAATACTTGATAGTGACAATAATATTTTAAAGAAAACTGATTTTATAAAAAAACACGGCCTGCTAAGTGACAATTTTCTCATTGTACTAATAACAATTTTAGGAGCTTGTTTTATTTTCATATTTATATTATTTAAAAAGAAAAAAAGAGTGAAAAAAGATATCGACTAGAACTTTTGATGTATTCAATTTTAGCTAAAGAAATGTTATAATGAAGTAATTGTAAAAAATAGAATTGGATTATAAAATATGGCATTTGAAAACTTAACTGAACGCTTACAAAACGTTTTTAAAAATCTACGTGGAAAGAAAAAAATTACTGAGACAGACGTCACAGAAATTACAAAAGAAATCCGAGTTGCTCTCCTTGAAGCCGACGTTGCTCTCCCAGTTGTCAAGAAGTTTATTAAGGCAATCCGTGAACGAGCTGTCGGTGTTGAAGTATCAGAAGCATTAAACCCAGCTCAACAAGTAATTAAAATTGTTGATGAAGAATTAACAGCTATTTTGGGTGGTGGCGAAGCTGAATTACTTAAATCTCCTAAAATTCCAACAATTATCATGATGGTTGGGTTGCAAGGGGCAGGGAAAACAACTTTTGCTGGTAAACTAGCCAAAAAGCTCAAAGAAGAGCAAAATGCTCGCCCTTTAATGATCGCAGCCGACGTTTATCGTCCAGCAGCGATTGACCAATTAAAAACCTTAGGTGAGCAGCTTGAAATTCCTGTCTATGATGAAGGAACTGCTGAAAAACCAGTTAATATTGTTCGTAATGGTCTTTTAAAAGCTCAAGAAGAACGTAAAGACTATGTTTTGATTGATACTGCAGGTCGTCTTGAAATTGACGACACTTTAATGAACGAATTGCAAGAGATTAAAGCACTTGCTGAACCAACTGAAATTTTGCTTGTTGTTGATGCAATGACTGGTCAAGTTGCAGCACAAGTTGCTAAAACTTTTGATGAAAAATTGGACATTACAGGTGTGATTATCACTAAACTTGATGGTGATACACGTGGTGGTGCGGCATTATCAATCCGTGAAATTACAGGAAAACCAATTAAATTTACAGGGACTGGTGAAAAATTAACAGACCTTGAAGTTTTCTATCCTGATCGAATGAGTTCGCGAATTCTTGGAATGGGTGATATGCTCACCTTGATTGAGAAAGCTCAAGCAAATTATGATGAAGAACAATCGGCAAAACTCGCTGAAAAAATGGCTGAAAACCGTTTTGATTATGAGGACTTTGTTGAACAACTTGATCAAGTGACAAATATGGGACCAATGGAAGATATTATGAAAATGATTCCAGGAATGTCACAAATGCCTGGTTTAGATAAGGTTAAAGTTGATCCTAAGGATGTTGCCAGAAAACGAGCAATGGTCTTGTCAATGACACCGGCAGAACGTCATTTAGAGGCTGAACTGTCACCAGCCCGTCGTCGTCGGATTGCCGCAGGTTCTGGAAATTCATTTATTGAAGTAAATAAATTCATTAAGCAATTTAACCAGTCCAAAGAAATGATGCAAGGAATCATGAATGGTGATATGAATTCTATGATGCAAAAAATGATGGGTGGAGCCGGTGGACAAATGCCGAATATGCCTGCGGGTTCTGGAATGCCCGATATGTCATCTTTGGGTGATTTACAAGGGATGATGGGTAATGGTTCAGCAAATGGGATGCCCGATATGAGTTCTATGTTTGGCGGTGGTTTAAAAGGTAAAGCAACTGAGTTTGCTATGAAACAAGCCATGAAACGTGCTCAAAAGAAAATGAAAAAAGGTAAGAAAAAACGCTAAATAAAAAAACAGGAAAACTCCTGTTTTTTTATTTAACCGCTTTTTCTCTTTGAGTATATTCAGATTTAAGAATCCCCATAAAGTAGCTATCATGATATCTGCCGCCAGCAAAGAATTGTTCCTTAATCGTTCCTTCAATTTTGAAACCTAACTTTTTATAGATATGAACAGCAGGAGCATTATCAATATCTACCCATAAATAAACTTTATGCATATTTAGAGTATTGAAAGCATAGTCAACACCTGTTTTTAACGCTTTTTGAGCGTAGCCTTTTCCAGAAAACCCAGAAATGATAATGATTTGAATTTCACAGGTACGATGAATGTAATCAATAGACATAAGTTCCACAATTCCAATAAAAGTATCATTGGCTTCAATTACAAAGCGCCGTTCAGTATTATCATGGATATGTTTATCATAAAGACTGGTTAACTCGTCTAGTGATTCATAAGGTTCTTCAAACCATAGCCGCATTGTTTCAGCTTTATTATTGATGACATGAATATTTTTTAAATCTGTTCGTTCCAATGCTCTGATTTTCATTGTTGGTTCATTTGTTAATGTAGTCATTATTCTACTCCTTGATGATATTTCTTTATAAAATAAAAAGCCTTGTTATTTAATTATAACAAGACTTAAATTTTTAAGCGACTATTTGAAAATCCCAAAACCGCCGTCCCAAGAAATTTTTTCAGAAGCAGCTAAAGTAATTTGCAGAAAACCAATAGCTTCTAGTTCGCGAGCCCTTTTTAGTGAACCAGCGTCTAATAGACTCAAACCACTATTTTCAAGAGATTTAATAATGGTCTCTTTTGCTTCCTGACTATCACTAGCAAGTAAAACGGTTGTTTGATGTTCATTTGCCACTTTTTTTGTTGCCAATGTATCGGAAAAAGTCGTATTAAAAGCCTTAACAATCATTGAATTTGGGAGTTGTTTAGCAATGAGAGCCGCAGCAGAAGTATCCGAAGGTACTAATAGACTATCAAATGTTGTGAAATCAACGGGATTTGTAATATCGATAATTATTTTTCCTTGTAAATCAGTCGAATATTCTTGGATGATTCCAGCGATTGCGACATAAGGAACAGCTAAAACAACAATTTCACCTAATTCTGTTTTAGCTGAGTTTGATAAGATATAGTTGACTTTATTACCAGATGAACTAAAATTATCACCAATTGCTTTTCCCATTTTTCCTTTACCAAAAATACTAATTGTTGCCATAGTCTTCCTCCTCTAAGGTTGATATTGTTATTAATTTGATTATATCATTGAAAAAATGAAATCTATAGCAATATACCTTGCAAAAATCAAGTGATTAATAAATTTTTATTGACAGTTAGTGAATATTTATGTGATAATGGTTAGATATAATCTTTTAGGGAGTGAGGGGAATATGAATTCGGAATTAACTTTTAAACAAGGCTTGAAAGATACAACGCCGACAGTTTTTGGATATATTGGGATAGGAATTGCGTTTGGGATGATAGGGAACAGCGAGGGGTTTAGCGTTTGGGTAATTTTATTACTCTCATTGATTGTTTACGCTGGTTCAGCACAATTTATCATGGTTAGTATGCTAGCAACTCATAGTCCTATTATGTCAATAGTATTGAGTGTATTTTTAGTTAATTCACGAATTATCTTAATGAGCATGACGACGGCTTCATATTTTAAAAATGAAAGTTTACTGAAAAATATTTTACTTGGGACATTATTGACCGATGAAAGTTTTGCTTTAGGAATGAATAAACAAAACTATACTGAGGGTAAATTGAATTTCTCTTGGTTTAATGCATCAAATTTACTAGCCTATTTAGTTTGGGCATTAGCCAGTGCTATCGGAGCTCTATTAGGAAATTTATTAGCAAAACCAGAAGAATTAGGTTTGGGATTCGCAGTTATCGCAATGTTTATCGGCTTACTTTATTTGCAACTTATTAGTGATAAAACTTTGGGACTCACGCTACAGTTAGTCATGGTTGGAATTACCGGGGTTCTATTTTATTTTGGTTTGATATTTTTGCCAAGCAACTTGTTAGTTTTATTTGTTACTTTGATTGCTTGTGCTTTAGGTGTGGGGGTAAAACGTGTCTTCTTTTGAATTTATATCATTAACAATTATTGGATGCGCTATTGTAACTTGGATTTCAAGAGTTCTACCTTTTATTTTATTAAAAAAAATGAGTTTGCCTCAAATAGTTGTGGAATATTTAAGTTTTGTACCGGTTGTTATTATGTCAGCCTTATGGATTTCAAATCTTTTTATTCAACATTTAGGTCATTTACCATCGGTTAACTGGAATAATTTACTTGCTTCAATTCCAACGGTTTTAGCAGCTATTTTGACAAAAAACTTATTAGTTATTGTGCTTGTGGGAGTATTTTCACTAGCCTTCATTCAAATTATTTTTTAATAATTCATGAGAATCTATAGTTTATAGATTCTTTTTTTATCTTTTAATGAGAATAATATTTTGTTAGAATAAGATAAGATGTCAAAGTTTTTTTACAAAATTTTGACATCTGAAAAGGAGATTAGAATGATTCAACTGGATATAAATGCTAAACTTTATGATTTAGCAACAGAACACCCTGAAATTATTGAGTTAATGGATAGTTTGGGTTTTCATGAGATAAAAATGCCTGGAATGCTACAGACTGCTGGAAGGATGGCGACAATTCCAATGGGAGCAAAAATGAAACATATTGATTGGGATAAAATTGTTATTGCTTTTGCTGAGGCTGGCTTTGAGTTTTCAAATCAGAAGGTGGAAGAATAATGACAAATATGAATAAATCGACTACAATTGAGCGCCAAAAAAGAATTGTTGAAATATTGACACTCTTACACGAAGGGGGGACGTTTGAGGACGCCAAAAAAATTTTTAATGAAGAATTTGATGGTGTAGATGTTTCGGAAATAACTGGTGCTGAAAAGGCATTGATCCAAGGGGGCTCAATCCCTCTGAAATTCAAAAATTATGCAATGTTCATGCAGCTGTCTTTAAAGGGGCTATTACAGATATTCATAAATCATCTTTAGAAGAAAATACTCCAGGACATCCTATTCATACAATGAAACTTGAAAATCAAGTGATTACATCGCTATTAAATGATGAAATTCGGTGGGTTTTTTCAAAGATTGAAAAAGGAGATTGGTCTTATAAAGAACGTTTACTTGCAGCGGTTATTGATTTGTATAATATTGACAAACATTATGCTAGAAAAGAAACTTTAATTTTTTCTTTTATGGAAAAATATGGAATCACAGCGCCACCAAAAGTTATGTGGGGTGTAGATGATAGTGTTCGTGAGATGATTAAAGAAGTAATTGTTTATTTAAAAACAGATAAAACAGCTTTGAACCCATTACGTGAAATGCTAGAAAATTTACTGACGGAAATTGAAGAAATGATTTTTAAAGAAGAAGCAATTATGATTCCAATGTGCTTGGATGTCTTTTCTTTAAAAGATTGGGAACAAATAGAGGAGGATTCTAAAGAGATTGGCTATGCATTCATTGCAGAACCTTTAAAATGGAAAGCTTCTAAAGAGTCAATTGAAAAGGAAAAAGAGCATGAACCTCAAAGATTGGCGGCGATTGAATCTGCTAAAGCAATGACAGAGGCTATTGCTAAGGAATCTGGTTTAGAAGTAAGCAAACCTAAAAGAGTTAAGCGGCAATATGATTGGGAAAAAGTTACAAGTGAGGGAGCGGTTGTTTTGCCAACTGGCATGTTACACCTCAATGAGTTGACGGCTTTGTTTAATGTTTTACCAGTTGATCTAAGTTTTGTTGATCAAGAAGATATCGTTCGCTTTTTCTCGGGAGGAGAACGAATTTTTCCACGAGCTAAATCTGTAATTGGTCGACGTGTTATTGATTGCCACCCGCCAAAATCAATGGCGGTAGTAGAAAAAATCCTAGAAGATTTTAAATCTGGAACACGCGATCAAGCTGATTTTTGGATTGATTTACATCGTTTTAATAAGAAAATTTATATCCGATATTTTGCAATGCGTGATGAAGAAACAGGAGAATATCTGGGCTGTTTAGAAGTTTCGCAGGATATTACATCCATTCAAAATTTGGTGGGAGAGAAACGATTAGATGGTCATGAAAAAACAACTTCTGAATATGAAAATCAAGTGGCTAAATCAATAAAAAAGTCTACTGACGGAGCTGTCAGAGGGGAAATGCCTGATTTTGTTAAGAAGATGTTAGCTGAAAAAGAGAGAAAAAATAGCTAGTGGGGTATGGAAAATAAAAAGTGCTCAAAAACACTTTTTTTATAAAATTCTAGTTGTAGAATAAAATAATAAAAAGTAGAAATTTAATCATTTTACTCTCGTATTTGTTGAAATATCTTGCTATAATAAATGATTATGACAAGAAAAAATATTTTGAGTGTTAAACGAATTGTAGTTAAGATTGGAACGAGTTCGTTGATTTTGCCAAATGGAAAAATAAATTTATCAAATATTGACGAGCTGGCTTTTGTTTTATCTGATTTGAATAATAAAGGTTATGAAGTGATCTTGGTGACTTCTGGAGCGATTGGTGTCGGTTTGAATGTGCTTGGTATGGATAAACGTCCCAAAGGAATTGCTGACCAGCAGGCTTTGGCTTCAATCGGTCAGGTTGAATTGATGAGTCTTTATACGCAAATGTTTCGTCGTTATTCGCAAAAAGTTTCTCAGTTACTTTTGACACGTGATGTGACTGATTTTCCAACGAGTCGTGAGAATGCTGAAAATGCACTAAATGCATTACTTGGGCTTGGAATTATTCCAATTATTAATGAAAATGATGCTATTGCGGTTGATGAAATGGATCATCAAACAAAATTTGGTGATAATGATAAATTGGGAGCGATTGTTTCTAAATTGGTGAATGCTGACTTATTGATTATGCTGTCAGATATTGATGGACTTTTTGATAAAAATCCAACGATTTATGATGATGCGAAAATTTTTAATGAAATTCATGAAATTACTGATGAATTACGTCAAATGGCTGGTGGTGCCGGTTCGCGTTTTGGAACTGGCGGGATGACTTCAAAATTGGCGGCTGCACAGATTTTATTTGAAAATGGTCAAGAAATGGTTCTGACCAATGGCGAACGGATTCGAGAGATTAAAGAAATTATCGAAGGACGTGAGATTGGGACTTATTTTCATCAAAAATCTTGAGAAAGAAGGATAAAACGATGATTGAAGAACTTGGATTAAAGGTTAAAAAGGCGAGCAAAGAAGTAGCAAAGCTATCAACTGCCGACAAAAATGTTTTTTTGCAAAATTTAGCTGACAGCCTTATCGAAAATACTGACAGAATTATTTCTGAGAATGAAAAAGATTTGGCTAAGGCTCTGGAACATGGAATTTCTGAGATTATGGTTGACCGTTTGCGTCTAAATGCGCAAAGAATTTCTGATATGGCAACAGGGTTGAGACAAGTTGCAGAACTTCCTGACCCAATTGGGCAAGTATTGCAAGGTTTCACTAATCTTGATGGACTTAAGATTTTGCAAAAAAGAGTGCCACTTGGCACTGTTGGAATGATTTTTGAAAGTCGTCCAAATGTGACTATCGATGCTTTTTCTCTTTGTTTTAAAACAGGAAATTCTGTTTTGTTACGCGGTGGGTCTGATGCGATTTATTCTAATAAGGTTTTAGTTGAAATTATTAAGGAAAATTTGCTGTCAGCAAAAATTACTGACGGAGCAGTTGAATTGTTATCTGACACAAGTCATGCTGAAGCAGAAAAAATGATGCAGGCAGATAAATTTTTAGATGTTTTGATTCCGCGAGGGTCAGCGCGATTGATTAACCGTGTCAAAGAAAAAGCAACGGTTCCTGTCATTGAAACTGGGGTGGGTAATTGTACAATTTTTGTTGATGAATCTGCTGATTTAGAAATGGCGACAAAAATTGTGATAAATGCCAAAACACAGCGTCCTAGTGTTTGCAATGCAGCCGAAAGTTTAGTGGTTCACGCAAAAATTGCTGACGAATTTTTACCAAAGTTGGAAAATGAAATCAATAAAGTTCATGAAATTGAACTTCGTGCTGACGAGCGTGCGCTGAATGTTCTGTCAGCTGGAATTCCTGCAACTGACGATGATTTTGGGACAGAATTTTTAGATTATATTCTGTCAGTAAAAACGGTTGATAATTTGGATGAAGCAATTGAGCATATTAATACTTATTCAAGTCGTCATTCAGAAAGCATTGTCACTCATGATTATTTCAATGCGCAAAAATTTCAAGATGAAATTGATGCGGCAGCCGTTTATGTTAATGCGTCTACAAGATTTACTGACGGTTTTGTATTTGGCTTAGGTGCTGAAATTGGCATTTCAACTCAAAAACTTCACGCCAGAGGACCAATGGGTTTAGAAGCTCTAACTTCAACTAAATATTTGATTGATGGCACAGGACAAATTCGTTAAAAATAATAAAAGACTCGGCTTATAAAAAGTCGGGTCTTTTAATTCATCAGTAATTTTATAAATTGACAAGTTCTGTCAGTAATTAAATTTCATATTGAACATGTTTTTTATGTTCGTCAGTAGTTTCATCAAGTTCAATGGCTGAGCGACAAACTTTCTCACTTTCTAAAAGCTTACGAACAGCGATTTTTGCATCTGAGAAATCTTGATTTTCGGGAATCACAATATGAATCATTGCTGCATTTTGCTCACCGTCAATTGACCAAATGATAAGTTGTGTGACAGCAAGTACTTCAGGAAGTTGTTCAAGGGCTCTTAGAAGATTTTTGTAATCAATATCTTCGGGGACTGATTCAAGAAGAATACGTAAAGTTCCCCAGAATTTTGGAATGGCTTTGGATAAGATGAACAAAGCAATTAGAATAGAAAGAAGTGGGTCGAGCCAGTACCATTTTACAAAATGAAGGACGATTGAAACAATGAGGACTCCCAGCCAACCTAAAACGTCTTCGAGCGCGTGAAGATTTAAAATACTTTCATTTCGTGAGGAACCACGAGCCAAAAGCCATGCACCAAAACCATTGGCGACAATTGCAAAAATAGCCAAACCAAGCATACCTGTTGCTTCTACAGGTTGAGGGTTGAAAAATCTAGGAACGGCTTCGAAAAGCACAATGAAACTCCCCGTAATTAAAATGACACTTGTGAGTGAGGCGCCGAGTAAACTAAAACGTTGATAACCAAAAGAGAAGTGTTTGTCTTCTCGTTTTTTAGAGAATTTTTGGAAAAACCAGGCTAAACCGATAGCAACGGCATCTCCTGTGTCATGGACGGCATCAGATAAAATAGCCGTAGAATTAAAGAGCACCCCAAAAATAAATTCTAAAATCGCAAAGAAGAGGTTTAAAGCAAAAACGATTGTGACGTTTTGTGAGACAAGTTTATCTAGATGATTATGGTCATGCTCGCTTTTTATTTGTTTATTTTTAAGGCTCATGATTTCCTCCCTCTTGTTCATCCAAATGTTCTGCAACATCTTTCAAAAGATGTAAAATATGGCGGTCATAGATACTGTAAGTGACCGTTTTTCCAATTTTTTCATTCGTTAAAATCCGTGCATTTTTTAAAAGTTTTAGTTGTTGACTGACAAGAGATTGAGAAAGTTGTGTTTTTTCAACAATCTCATTTACGGTTAGGTTATCAGTGGCTAGGCTGGAAATAATTTTTAAACGTCCGTCGTTAGAGAAAAGTTTAAAAAATTCAGCAATATCTTTTTCGTTAATCATATTATTATATTATAATTTTATAATATATTTGTCAAGCTTTCTTTAAATATTTTATTTTAAGTTATTTTTGTTATGATAAACTGAAAGGAGAAGTTTTGCAAGATTTTATCCAATATATTTATTCTGCCTTTGAAAGAATCGCAGACTTTAGTGACCAGCAAAAAATAATTTTATTAGGCTTGATTTGTGGGCTTTTAATAGCTATCTTTCTTTATCCCTTATTAAGAATTTTAGTGACGCTTTTACATGAATTTGGCCATGCTCTGGCGGCGAAAATTACTTTTGGTAAAGTTTATAGAATTCATCTTAATCATGATAGTTCCGGCCTCACCCAAACAAGTGGTGGTGGGAGAAGCTTTTTTGTTTTATTGATGGGCTATCCAATGCCCTTGCTTTTTGGCTGTCTCTTTAGCTGGTTTTTGATTATTAATCATCCAGAATTCATTCTTATAAGTCTGTTGATAGTCAGCCTTTCTGTTCTAATCGTCGTTAAAAATTGGTATGGTTTTTTGATTTGTTTGCTAGGAATTTTAATGACAGGGGCTTTGCTTTACTTTGGTCAAATTCAGATTTTTAATTTTATTGGTGGAGCCTTAATTGGCTTTCTGATTTTAGGGGCATTCATTGACCTTAAAGTAATTTTTCATAAAAATGAAGAACTTTCTGATGCAGATTTACTCCATGAGAAATTTCAAATAATCCCTGCTTTTGTTTGGAAATTAATTTTTCTTTTAATGATGTCATCTTGTCTATTTTTGATTATAATCACTTTCAAGACTTTATTTTCTAAATAAAAAATAATTTTTGACAAGTGACGAGAACTTTGCTATAATCTATCTAACCTTTAAGATTGTCCAGAGAGGCAGGCAAGGTCAGAAATTAATAATGTAATAATATGATGGATACTGTCCATTTTCTGATACCTACCTGCATTCTCTTTTGAGTGCAGGTTTTTTTGTATGTTAATGGACAACTTAGAAATGGAAGCTAAATCGCTAAATGAAAGATTTGTTAGTTTACTGACCAATTGATCATCAAGAATGAAAGGAGCCACAATGGCTAGAAAAGAAATTATTGACGAAATCACAATGAAACGTGCAATTACACGTATTACTTACGAGATTATTGAACGTAATAAAGAGCTGGACAAATTGGTTTTGATTGGGATTAAAACACGCGGTGTTTATTTAGCAAAAAGAATCCAAGAACGTTTGCAACAATTAGAAGGTTTGGAAATTCCTTTTGGTGAGTTGGATACACGTCCATTCCGTGATGACAAACAAGCTCAAGAAGACACGACAGAAATTGACATTGATATTACAGGAAAAGATGTCATTCTTGTCGATGATGTGCTCTACACAGGTCGGACAATCCGTGCGGCAATTGATGGAATTGTAAAACTCGGTCGTCCAGCTCGTGTTCAATTGGCTGTATTAGTTGACCGTGGACATCGTGAATTGCCAATTCGTGCAGACTACGTTGGGAAAAATATTCCAACGGGTCGTGATGAAGAAATCATTGTTCAAATGTCTGAACACGATGGCAATGACAGTATTTTAATTAAACGAGAAGATTAAAAAATTTCTGTCAGTAATTTAAAGTAAAAAATATGCTGTCAGTTACTGACGAAAGAATTAACAAATATTCAACTTAGAGTTTTAGGAGAAAAAAGTGCACGATAATGATATTATCTTAAAAGTTGATGAGAAACCAGCTGCAAGTCAGTGGTTTGGTCTCTCATTTCAACATTTGTTTGCCATGTTTGGCTCAACGGTTTTGGTGCCAATTTTAGTTGGGATTAACCCAGCCATTGCCCTCTTGAGTTCTGGACTTGGTACACTTGCACACATGAGTGTTACAAAATTTAAAGTGCCAGCATACATGGGTTCAAGCTTTGCCTATATTGGTGCGATGACTTTACTGATGAAAAACGGTGGAATGCCAGCCATTGCTCAAGGGGCAATGACCGGTGGATTGGTTTATCTGATTGTCGCTTTAATTGTAAAATTTGTAGGTAAAGGCTGGATTGACAAAGTTTTACCGCCAATCGTCGTTGGGCCAATCGTTATGGTCATTGGATTATCACTTGCTCCAACAGCAATTAATGATGCCATGTACACGGACGTTGCAAATCTAAAAGGATACAGTTTAGCTTATATCATTATTGCCCTCATCACTGTGTTATCTATTGTCATTTACAGTATCTATGGCAAAGGATTTCTGTCAGTTGTTCCAATTTTACTTGGAATCATCACAGGTTATGTTGCAGCAATGATTATTGGTAAGATTACAGGGATGAACATTGTTTCATTCACTGGAATTTCACATGCTAAATGGCTAACCATTCCGCCAATGGAAATTCCATTTGCCAATTACAAGTGGGCCTTCTATCCGTCAGCAATTTTGACAATGGCACCGATTGCTTTTGTCACAATGACTGAGCATTTTGGCCACATTATGGTTTTGAATTCATTAACTAAAAAAGATTACTTTAAAGAACCAGGATTAGAAAAAACATTAACTGGTGACGGTCTAGCTCAAATCATCGCCGGATTTATTGGTGCACCGCCGGTGACCTCTTACGGTGAAAATATTGGAGTTATGGCAATTACAAAAATTCATTCGATTTATGTTATTGCTGGAGCTGCCGTTCTTGCTATCGTTGTTTCATTCATTGGGAAAATTACAGCACTCTTGCAATCAATTCCAGCACCCGTCATCGGGGGAGCATCAATTGCCCTTTTTGGAGTAATTGCAGCTTCTGGTTTGAAAATTTTAGTTGAAAATAAAGTTAATTTTGATATCAAACGAAACTTACTAATCAGCTCAGTTGTCCTTGTTATCGGGATTGGTGGAATGATTATTAATATCACTCAAAATTTACAAATTTCATCAGTAGCCATTGCAACAATTCTCGGAATTGTTTTAAACCTTGTCTTGCCAAAAGATCCTAGCGAAATTTAAAAGACTCAAAATTACTGACAGAACCGTCAGCAATAAAAAAAGTGAACTTATAACTGATAGAAATCCTGATAAGATTTCCATCAGTAGATAAAAATTTTGTCAGTTTACTGACAAAACAATCAAATATATTGTCAATAAAACTGTTGTGACAGAGAGCACACAGTCAGGGTAAAGGAGACCTCATGTCAGTAAAAAATGGATTAGTTCAACTCGAAAACCTCACAAGTATGGAAAAATTGAGTGTTGATGAAGTCATGGGACTTATCAAAAGAGCCTCAGCTTTCAAAGCAGGAACAGCAGAATTTGATTTAGAAAAACAAACTTTTGCTTCAAACCTTTTCTTTGAAAATTCTACAAGAACACACCATAGTTTCCATATTGCTGAGCGTAAACTAGGCTTGGATGTTCTTGAATTTGATGCGCAAGCAAGCTCAATTAGTAAAGGAGAAACTCTCTACGATACCGTCTTAACACTTGATGCACTTGGCGTTGATATCTGTGTTATACGTTCAGGAGTAGAACATTACTATGAAGAATTAGTGAATTCAGATAATATTCATTGTGCGATTGTTAACGGTGGAGATGGTTCAGGGCAACATCCAAGTCAATGTTTACTTGACTTGATGACCATTTATGAAGAATTTGGCAAATTTGAAGGTTTAAAAATCGCAATTTCCGGAGATTTAACCCATTCACGTGTCGCCAAATCTAATATGATGATGCTCCAAAAATTAGGAGCTAGACTTTACTTTACAGGCCCAGCAGCATGGTATAGTGAAGAATTTGATGATTACGGTCATTATGCCAACCTAGACCGAATTTTGCCAGAACTTGACGTTCATATGCTCTTACGCGTTCAACACGAACGTCATGATAGTGGCGAAAGCTTTTCTAAAGAAGGCTACCATAATCATTTTGGACTGACAGAAGAACGAGCAAAAATGTTGAAACCAACAGCCATTATCATGCACCCAGCTCCAGTCAATCGGGATGTTGAAATTGCTGACAGCCTTGTGGAAAGCCCACAAAGTCGGATTGTCCAACAAATGAGCAATGGTGTTTATACGCGAATGGCAATTCTTGAAGCAATTCTTGCTGGAAAAAAAGCTAAATAATTCAAAGCGCTGACAACAAGAAAAAATAATTGCTAAAGCAAAATTCAAAGGAAATATTTATTATGAGCAAAAGACTTTTAATTTTAGAAGACGGAACCATTTTTGAGGGAGAATCCCTTGGTGCAAACTTGGATGTTACAGGTGAACTTGTCTTTAATACAGGAATGACAGGCTATCAAGAATCAATCACTGACCAATCATATAACGGACAAATTTTGACTTTCACTTATCCAATTGTTGGAAATTATGGCGTCAACCGAGATGATTATGAATCAATTCATCCGACCTGTAAAGCCGTAGTTGTTCATGAAGCAGCGCGCCGTCCTTCGAACTGGCGGATGCAAATGTCTTTTGATGAATTTTTAAAAGCAAAAAATATTCCTGGAATTACAGGTGTGGATACTCGAGCGATTACTAAAATTGTTCGAGAACACGGCACTATGAAGGCCTCACTTGTTCAAGCAAGAGATGAAGTAGAGCATCAAATGAGCCAACTTCAAGCGACAGTATTACCAACAAATCAAGTTGAAACAAGTAGTACGACGACCGCTTATCCATCACCAAATACAGGCAGAAAAGTTGTCGTTGTTGACTTTGGCTTGAAACATAGTATCTTACGTGAACTTTCAAAACGGGAATGTAATCTCACCGTTGTCCCATACAACACCTGTGCTAAAGAAATTTTGGAAATGGAACCTGATGGTGTCATGTTGACTAATGGCCCTGGTGACCCAACAGATGTACCAGAAGCAATTGAAATGATTAAAGAAATTCAAGGTAAAATTCCAATTTTCGGTATTTGCTTAGGTCATCAATTATTTAGTCTTGCAAATGGAGCAAAAACCTACAAAATGAAATTTGGACACCGTGGATTTAATCATGCCGTTCGTGAAATTGCAACAGGACGAATTGACTTCACCTCACAAAATCATGGATATGCCGTTTCATCAGAAAACTTACCTGAAGACCTAATGATTACCCATGTTGAAATCAATGACGACTCAGTTGAAGGAGTGCGTCACAAACACTTCCCAGCTTTTTCAGTCCAATTTCACCCAGACGCAGCTCCTGGACCTCATGATGCCAGCTATCTTTTTGATGATTTCATGGATCTCATGGAAAATTTTAAAAAATAAAGTGTTGGTATGACTGGATTTGTGAGCGTTGATGTTTCGTGTATTTGGAAAAAGTAGCAAAAAAGTAGCAAAAATAAAAACCTGTTTTATAGCAGGTTCTTTTTTTATAGATTATTAAGTGCATCAACAATATCTTTTTTTGCCTTTTTAGTAACATGATTATATATTTTAAGAGTTACTTTTGCATCAGAATGTCCAACTCTTTCCATGATGGATTTTAATGGCATACCGAGTTCCGAGAGAAGTGAAACATGAGAATGCCTAAAAATATGAGATGAAATTTCTTTGTCAATATGATTCGCTTTTGCAGCTTCTTTTAATTTTAAATTAAATGAGTTCAATACTAATGGATTCCCTCTACTTGATAAGAAAATATAGTCATCATATTCAGTAGAGAAATGAATTAAATTATACTGTTTTCTCTCTTCGATTATTTCTATAGCTCTATCTGGCAAGTCAACGACACGGAAACTGGTAGAAGTCTTAGGCGATGTTTTTTCAGCTTCTGTGATACTTCGCATAAAGCTATCAAGCGTTCCCTCAACTCTTATCGAGCCGTCGTGATAGTTATTCCACTTTAAAGCTTGAAGCTCTCCATATCGCAAACCAGTGAGCCACAGGAACTCCGATATCCTAGAATGAAGCAAACATCTTTTTTTATTAGCTAAATATGATATTATTTTTTCTGCTTCATCTCGTTCAAGATATTTGTTCCCCACCTTTTCACGCTGTTTATTTTTATCCTCTATTTTAAGAACTATTTCAGTATCTTTTACAGGATTATTTGATAAATATTTTCGACTGATTGCAAATTTAAAAATTGTTGAAAGCAATGCTCGAATTTGACTAGTGTAATTATAAGAGTACGTCCCAAATGTGTACATTTCATCAATAAGTTTAGTTATCAGTTTTCCATCAATATTTTTTATAAGCATATCATCAGAGATTACCGTATGTATCCTCTTTAAATTACCGTCAACTTGTTTCCAAGTTTTTCTCTTGTTTTTTGCTTGGTAGTAAGGGAACCATTCATTTAGAAGTTCGCCGAAAGTTATATTTTTTTGAGCTGGGTCAGTAGTAGTGATATCTTCTATTTTTTCAGATAAGAGTTTTATCGCTTGTTTCTTAGCCTGTGGTGTATCTTTTTCTAACGTTACGCTTGCAGTCTTTGTTTTCTCAGAATATGGGTCAATATATCTCTCACAATATTTATATTTTCCATTTTTTAAGCTGACTATCCACATTTGATTTTTACTCACTTTCTTGCTAAAATTGAGTACAGTAATAGGGCTTCTTTTGAAGTGTTTATACTGTATTTGAGATTAAATCCACCCTGGTCCGACCAAAGATAGGGTGGATTTTTTGATTAAAATTTACCAAACTAGTCCTGCAGCAGCAATTTCTTTTTTTGAAGCAAATTGTCCGTTAGAACGGTGCCATCTGCCATTTGCATCCCGAGTATAACCACTAGAATTTCCATTTTGTTTAGTTTGAGCAGCAGCTTGTGCTTGAGCAGCCGCTTCGGCTTGTTTAGCGGCTTCGGCTTGTATAGCGGCTTCGGCTTGTGTAGCGGCTTCGGCTTGTCTAGCGGCTTCGGCTTGTTTAGCAGCTTCAGCTTGTTTAGCAGCTTCAGCTTGTCTAGCAACTTCGGCTTGTTTAGCCGCTTCAGCTTGTTTAGCGGCTTCGGCTTGTTTAGCCGCTTCGGCCTGTTTAGCAGCTTCAGCTTTTTTAGCGTCCTCAACTTTTTTAGCTTTGGCAGCTTTTTTAGCGTCCTCAGCCTTTTTAGCTTTGGCAGCTTTTTTAGCGTTCTCATCCTTTTTAGTTTCGGCAGCTTTTTTAGTTTCTTGCTGTCTAATTCTACTTTGTTCCATTTCTTCTGGATGTGTCTGAGCATACCCATATCCACCCATGATTGTTAAGGCAAGGAAACTAAGAAGTATATAACGTACTTTAAATCTGGTATTTTTTTTAAAAATATATTTTCTAATAACCGTTACGATAGCATAAATGAATAAAATAAACCCTAAAAGTATTGCAATGATTCCAAACCAGTAGCTTAAAGCTAATATAACAACAATTACTAGTATTTTGAACCATAATTTGTCATCCCATAAGTTTTTTAGTTTTTCCATAAATTTTCTCCTAACCTACCTTTTAACGAGATTCAAGACATTGCTCGTAGTTTAATTATTTAGACTTCCATAAATGACCGCAATTGTTGCAGTACAACTCTCTTCCCTTATTATCTTTAGTTCCAGTAACTAAAAGAGAGGCCCCACCAGTCATTAAAGCAGCAGCCATTTTTCCTTTAGATTTCTTCTTGACTGTTTTTTCTTTGTGGTTAAATACTGTGAATGGTTTAAAAGGATTTAGATTTAGAGAAGTCGACTTTTTAGTTTTTAAATTATTGTCATTAGACCATAATTGAATATTGTTAGATTTACACTTTGGACATTTTAAACTTGCCATTTACTTTTCTCCTACCAGTGTAGTGATGGTGCACATTATCCAGCTCCCAATAACTGCTGAAATTCTTTTTCTGCCATGCTATAAAAATTGTGGCTCAAATGATAACGATCTAAAAATTGATAAATATTTATAGTCTCAATTACATCAAAATAACTAATATAATCTACAATATAATCATGCATTTCTTGCTTATTAATACTGACTTTTATTTCATCTTCAAATATTTCAGCGATAGCCTCGTGCATCTCTAAGTATTCATTTTTGACGATTGACTCAGCAAGTTCAAAAGGGGCTTCCGTTGTATTTACAAACACATTGAAATATTCGTAGCTCCCCCCGTTAGCTTCAAATATTTCCCAAAGAAGTAGAACGGCTTCACGATTTGCTCTAACTTCTTGAGGGTTAGTAGCGTCAAAGTAATCTCCACGATGATTATCTTTATTTAGGATATGTATTAATTCATGAGCGACCTCAAAAGGGGAAGCTTCATTAGAATTGAAAATCATTATCTTATTATCAACATTAACGGCTGCGGGAACCGGAAAGAGTCCAACATCAACAATCTTAAACCCACATTTTTCAATTTCTTTGAGGAGATATTCTAAAAGCTCCTGTCTGCTCATAGAAACCTCCTTATTTGTCTTCTAATTGTTTTCCAAGTGCTTTTTTCATGGCTTCCTTAACTTCATCAGTTAATGGCTTACCATCAAACGAAACCCATTTATCCCAATCAACTTTGCTATCATCTACTAAATCTGCAAGATCAATACCTTGCTTTTGTTGTTCAGTTTTAATTGATACAACCTTAGTGGACTAATGTCAAATATTTAGACACAAAATGAGCTATATTTTCTTAAAATAATTTTCTTCTTTCTGATTTGGAGTTAAACCATTGTTGGCGGAATGAGGATTATAATTGTTATAAAATTGTTCGAT
>SKEH01000327.1_pt1 | contig 30720 bp, 24 predicted proteins | sample 4826571 | NCBI WGS metagenome assembly SKEH01 (sample SAMN11008814, study PRJNA524170) | human gut metagenome | biome: Human fecal sample; material: Feces; isolation source: fecal sample from pouch patient p29 | host: Homo sapiens | place: Israel: Tel-Aviv | collected 2016-09-14 | reverse complement strand
AAATCAGGATTTTTTTGATCAATCAATTGATTCAAGTGAAATAACAAAAAAATCTGAGACAGAAGGTCAGTCCTTCTATCCCAGATTTCACTTTACAAAACTCATCAGTCCTTATTGACAAAGAGCCCTTTTTTTGCTGGATTTGCTTGGTTATAAGCATTCACTTTTTTCCAATAGTCTTCGTAGTCTTTATCTGTACCACCAACACCGAACTTAAAGGTTGATTTTTCAGGACCATTTTTTGCCCATAATGATTCAACTGTTTTATTTGGTGTTTCAATTGTTTTCTTATCTACAGTTACTTTACCCGCAGTTTGACCGGTAAAGGCAGCAACTTTTTTCTTCATGACATCGGATGATAGTTCAAATTTATCGCGTGTACCAAAAATCGTTGGATCTGCTTGATAAACTTGATTGATCAAATTTGCTAAATATTGAGAAGAACGTATTCGTGCTCTGGAGTTCATTGCTGTATTGTCATCATGACCTGTCCAACTACTGATAGTGATTGCTGGAGTTGAAACAATCAACCAAGAGTCACGATATTCATTGGTAGTACCTGTTTTCCCCACCCAATCGGCTTGACCCAAGTCGCTATTCAAACTAGCGATATCGTCTTTGAAAGAAGTGGTGATTTTGGTTGTCAGAACACTACGCATCATATCGTTCATGATCGAAGCGGCTGCTTCAGAATAGATACGGACTGGTTTTTCTTCATGCTTGTAGATGACATTGCCAGCATTATCCGTAATGGAATCGATCAGATAACCTTCTTGATAGACACCGCCATTCGCCAATGCTTGGAAGCCATTGGTTTGTTGGAGGGTGGTCACATCGATCGTTCCTAATGGTGCAGACTCAACACCCCAATTGGCATTTGCCGGATAGTTCATCTTAGCTAGGTAACTGTCATAGGCATACTGTTTCGATCCGCCATTATTCAAGACATCTTGGTATAAATGATAAGCGGGAATGTTGTTTGACCATTCCAGAGATTCACGGATCGTTTGGAATGTGTTTGATCCCTCATTGGTTGCATTGACGATTTTTTCACCAGCATTTGCGCCTTCTTGCCAAGTTGTGGCATAGTCAGACACACGAGATTCGGAGCCAACTAACCCCATATCGATGGCTGGGCCATAAACAAGGACTGGCTTGATCGATGAACCTGCTTGTCTTTCGGTATCAAAGGCATGATTATTTTGATTTTGTAAATAGTTACGTCCACCAACAAATCCATAGATTCGTCCAGTTTTATTATCCATCAATACGTTCCCAGTCTCGACTTGAGTTGCAGTGCCGTCATCTAACAGATAGCCGTAATTTTGAACACCTGCCTGCATTGCGGCGTAAATATTTTTATCGATCGTTGAATGGATCGTATATCCTTTGTTCTGGATCGTTTGTTGTGCCTTTTGGTAATAGGCATCATAGGTGTCACCATCTGTCAGATCAGCTTTATCTTTGTCTGCCAGTTGTTTCGTCACGATCTTTGTAGCTTCATTCATGACTGTATAATACAAATACTCACGATCATTTTGTTCTGCTACTTGTTGCGGTAGAAAATCTTTAGTAAGATCATAGGCTTTTGCCTCGTCATATTGTGCTTTGGTGATTTTATTTTCACGGTACATACTGAACAGTACAATATCTTTACGATTCAGCCCGGCAGAAAGATCTTCTTTCAAGGCGCCTGTATTTGTGTAAGGACTATAGGTGATCGGGCTTTGCGGTAAACCAGCAATAAATGCTGCTTGTGGTAAGGTCACATCTTTGGCATTGACACCAAAAATACCTTTCGCTGCTTCTTGGACTCCTGCAATATTTTGTCCTTTGTTGTTTCTACCAAATGGTGAAACATTCAAGTAGGTCGATATGATCTCATTTTTTGAGAAATACTTTTCAACCTGTGCCGCAAGTAAAATTTCGTTTGCTTTACGTTTGAAGGTTGTTTCATCTGTTAGTATCTGTTGTTTGACTAATTGCTGCGTCAAGGTTGATCCACCAGAAGAACCGATTCCTGTAGCTTCAGAGAATAGGGCACGTAGTACTGCTTTAGGAACGTATCCTTTGTGTTCTTCAAAATATTCATCCTCTGTGCTGATGATCGCTGTTTTCAACAACGGTGAAATTTGATCAGATGGAACGGTCGTACGCATTAAATCAGTTTGGATCTTTGAGATCTCTGAATTATCCGCGTAGACAAGTTTCGATGTTTCTGTAATATTGCCAAGTTCTGTTTGTAGTATTTCTTTGGTCGGCATTTCTGTATCTTCAACTAGATATGCAAAGTAGCCAGCACCAATGCCGACTCCTAGTGCTGCGAGAAGCAAAAGAAGAACGATAATAAAAGCTGTTAGAGACTGGAAGACACCAAAAATAATTTTGGGTACAAACCATTTTTGCTTTTTCTTTTGATTTCGCTTTTTCCGAGTATCTTTACGTGGCAAAAGGGTTCACCTCAACTAATGGTTTTATTTCGCTAATTATAGCAAATAATGAATCAAAAAAACAGATGGGGGAGTTTTTGTAAGGATTTATTTATTTCTGATCAAAAGAACATCACCGATTTAGCTGGTAGGTGATGCATGAACCAAAAGGGATTTTTCCTTTTACGTTGAGTTTTCAAACTTTTCTTTGTTCCGTGTTTCAGTTAAGATAGAGAGGATGAAAAAAGCGAATCGCTGATTTTAAATAGATAGAACGGTTTTCCGCTAGAAAGTTGAGGTAGGGCTGTTCGAGGAGGAAATCTTTTTATGTTATTAGGTTCACATGTAAGTATGAGTGGGAAAAAAATGCTTTTAGGCGCAGCAGAAGAGGCTGCTAGTTATGGGGCTTCCACTTTCATGATCTACACTGGCGCTCCCCAGAACACAAGACGTAAAGCTATCGAAGAAATGAATATTGAGGCTGGAAAGCAATATATGGAGGAACATGGATTATCTGATATTGTCGTTCATGCGCCATATATCATTAATTTAGGGAATACGATCAAGCCAGAGATGTTTCCTTTTGCCGTGCAGTTTTTAAGAGAAGAAATCGTACGAGCGGAAGCCCTAGGTGCGAAACAGATCACTTTGCATCCTGGTGCCCATGTTGGTGCAGGGGCAGAAGCAGGGATCAATAAAATCATTGAAGGTCTAAATGAAGTATTAACAAAAGAACAGACTGCGCAAATCGCTTTAGAAACGATGGCGGGGAAAGGAACAGAAGTAGGACGTACATTTGAAGAACTAGCACAGATCATTGATGGAGTCGTATTGAATGAAAAGCTGTCTGTTACGTTTGACACTTGTCATACCAATGATGCTGGGTATGATGTTCGCAATGACTTTTCTGGTGTGATGACCGAGTTTGATAAAGTGATCGGCTTGGATCGATTGAAAGTTTTACACATCAATGATTCAAAAAATCCGCAAGGAGCCCATAAAGATCGACATGCCAATATTGGTTTTGGTACGATTGGTTTTGAAACATTGAATGAAATTGTCCATGAACCAAGATTTGCTGCTATTCCTAAGATTTTAGAAACGCCATATGTTGGAAAAGAAAAGAAAACGGCATATGCGCCATATGGAAAAGAAATCACGATGTTCAAGACGCAAGTATTCGATCCAGAAGCATTTCCAGAATTGTTGCTTGAAGAAAGCAAATAAAAGAAATAGTCGGCATGGCTAGTGAGAAAGGTAGTATAGTACTTCTCTCGTTGGCTCGTTGTCCTAATCTACCATCCTGATTTGTAAAAAAATACGCCGTCAATCCTAAAATTTGAACTTCAAATTTTTAGTGATCGAAGGCGTATTTTTTTGGATAGTAAAGTGAATCAATATCTTGGGTGTGTGAGCCTGAAATGACTAGCTCATGCCACTCCTTTGTGGTTGATTTTTAATCGAGTTCTTCTGTCACCTGCTGTAATCGCTGTTGATGTTTTTTATTTCCTTTATATAAGTCAACGACCGTCCAACATAATAACGCTAAGACAACGAAAATGAGGACGTAGGCAATCTGATCTGCTAGGGCTAATTCACTAGCAGAGGCTTGATCTCCAAAGAAACTTTCAATTTGCCCAGGCAAGCCGCGGAGGTTCAAATACGTCAGGCTGAGAACGGAGAACCAACCGAGTATCTTGACAAGCAAGTTGTTTTTGAATTGTTTGCCCATCTCTGCTTCGCTATTCGTCATCATCAATAATGGAATCATTGAAAATGGTAAGGCAAAGGCTAAGAATACTTGTGACTCATTCATCAGATTATTTAAAGCAATGTGTTCTTCGATTGGGCCTTTCGTACTTGTATACAGTACACAAATCAAGACCGGAATGACCGATAACAAACGTGTGACTAGACGTCGCAACCAGATTGGCATACGCATGTGGATGAATCCTTCCATGATTACTTGCCCAGTCAAGGTACCTGTGATCGTTGAGTTTTGTCCAGAAGCAAGAAGAGCAACTGCAAAGAGTGTGGATAAGATCCCTGATTTTGCTACAGTAATCAATACGCCATTACTCATTGCTGAAGGATCAGACAATGCTTCATATAGTCCGAAGAATGATGGATCTTGAACAGAACCGTTTTTAAAAACGGCAACCCCCATGATCAACAAGAGTGCGTTGACTAAAAAGGCCATCGATAATTGGATGTTTGAATCCCAAGTCGAAAAACGAACTGCTCTAGCAATATCGGAGGAGTCTTCTCGGTCGATTTCTCGTGTTTGAGAAACTGCAGAATGCAAGTATAGATTGTGAGGCATCACTGTAGCTCCGATGATTCCTAACGCCCCGGTCAATGGTGTTTCACCACCAATAACTGGCGAATCTGCAAATGTCTTTCCATTAGGAACAAAACCCGCAAATAAATTTTTCCAGTCTGGATTAGATAGTGCCACTTGGTAAACAAAGACAAATAAAATGACAAAGATCAAACAAACGACGATTGCTTCGATTTTACGAAAACCGATCTTTGTCAACATCAACAAAATGAAGACATCTAAGACGGTGATAAAAACGGCAATCACTAAGGGAATATTGAATAGGAGATAAAGTGCAATTGCTGCACCGATTACTTCAGCAATATCTGTTGCCATGATCGCTAATTCAGTCAGGATCCATAAGACGATACCAAGCGATTTGCTTGTTCGTGCTCTGATAGCCTGTGCAAGGTCCATTTGACTGACGATCCCTAATTTAGCAGCCATGTATTGGAGCAACATGGCGATCAAACTAGACATCAAAATAACTGACATCAGTAAATATTGAAAGTTTTGCCCTCCTGTGATGGAAGTCGACCAGTTTCCTGGGTCCATATATCCTACAGCGACTAACGCGCCAGGACCAGAATAAGCAAGTAAAGTTTTGAAAAAGCTCTTATTTTTAGGAACTTTCACAGTACCATTGATTTCAGATAAAGAAAGTCCATTGGTATGTTCGATTAATTTATGCTTTTGCGATTGTTTATCCAAGAAAAAACCACCTTTCCTCTTTTCTTATCGAGTTTATTCTACACCTGTCCCCAAAAAAATGAAAGGAAAAAATTCGGTGCGCCTAAAAAAAGTTTACAGTTTCCCATTTTGGCTTAGAAAACCATAAATTCGACTAAAAAGAAATTTTTTAAATGTTTCTAAAGAAAACGCCTTTCTTTTTTGGACAATCTTTAGTAAAATAAATCACTGAGAGCAATTCGGAAACAGAAAGGAGAGATTTACATGGTATCAACAGGAATAGTCGTACTTATTGCAATTATTGCTTTATTAATCGGCGCAATCGGTGGATTCTTTTTTGCGCGTAAATATATGAAAGATTACTTAGAAAAAAATCCTCCCGTCAATGAGGAAATGTTACGATCAATGATGATGTCAATGGGGCAAAAACCATCTGAAAAGAAAATTCGTCAGATGATGCAACAAATGAAAAACCAAGGGAAAAAATAGGTTTTTTCAACTGGCATTTTAGCGGGCTGATTGATTTCAGTCTGCTTTTTTTTATATTTTTCTAGTAATTTTTTCTATTTGGGATGATGCAGTAAGCAAACGACTAACTGATGAAAGACTCGCTCTTCAAAAAGTAGAAGAAAAAGGTAAGACGGTTCCGTATGAAGGAGGAAAAGGATGTCAATTTTTAGGAAATTAGGTTGGTTTTTTAAACAAGAAAAGAAGCACTATTTAATCGGTATTTTTTCATTATTTGCCGTCGCTCTAGTTCAGTTAGTACCTCCTAAAGTGATTGGGATCATCATTGATGAGATTGCGGATAAGAATATCTCGATGAAAATCATTTTTACTTGGATTGCCGTATTGGTTGTTGCGGCTTTTCTGCAATATCTCTTTCGTTTTATCTGGCGTACCAACATTTGGGGAAGTGCTGCCAGATTAGAAAAAGAATTACGCCAACGCTTATTTGCACATTTCACTGCAATGGATAGCTTATTTTATCAAAAATACCGTACGGGTGATCTGATGGCCCATGCGACAAATGATTTAAATGCGATTCAGAATGTTGCCGGTGCTGGTATTTTAACGTTTGCAGATTCTGTGATTACTGGAGGCACAACGATCATTGCGATGGTATTTTTTATTGATTGGCGTCTGACTTTGATCGCGCTGATCCCGTTGCCATTATTAGCTGTGACTTCAAGGATTTTAGGTTCAAAATTACATGATGCTTTTCGTGAATCACAAGAAGCTTTCTCGAGCATCAATGATAAAACACAGGAAAGTATCACTGGGATCAAAGTAATCAAAACATTCGGGCAAGATAAAGAAGATCTTGCGGATTTTGAAGAAAAAATCGAAAATGCTATTGCAAAAAATAAACGTGTCAACTTCTTAGATGCTCTATTTGATCCATTTATCACGTTGATCATTGGTTTATCTTATGTGGTAACCATTATTTTGGGTGGAAAATATGTATTAGAAGGTACGATCACCATTGGACAAATGGTTTCATTTATCAGTTATATCGGTATGTTGGTTTGGCCGATGTTTGCGATTGGTCGTTTATTCAATGTTCTTGAAAGAGGAAATGCTTCATACGATCGCGTTAGCGAATTGCTGCGTGAAAAAACACATATCGTCGAACAATTAGGTGCAATTCAAACGCCAGCAAAGGGTGAACTCAATGTAGAGATCAAAGAGTTTCATTATCCTAAGGAAGAAGTACCTGCACTTGAACAAATCAAATTTGCAATCAAAGAAGGCGATACTCTGGGGATTGTCGGCAAAACAGGTGCTGGCAAGACGACGATCATCAAATTATTGATGCGCGAATATGATAGCTATAAAGGGCAAATCAAGTTTGGTGGCCGTTCAATTAAAGAATATTCTTTAGATGCACTTTTACGATCGATCGGTTATGTTCCCCAAGATCATTTCTTGTTCTCCATGACGATCCGCGACAATATTCGTTTTTCTGATCCGCAATTGTCAGCTGAAAAGGTAGAAGAAGCAGCTTCATCTGCTTTTATCAATCAAGAAATCAAAGCACTGCCTAAAGGGTACGATACCTTGGTCGGCGAACGTGGAGTATCACTATCTGGTGGACAAAAGCAGCGTATCTCGATTGCACGCGCACTGATCCAAAGTCCAGAATTATTGATCCTCGACGATGCATTATCGGCGGTCGATGCGAAAACAGAAGAAGCAATTTTGCATAATCTAAAAGAAGAACGAAAAAACAAAACAACGATCATTGCTGCCCATCGTTTGAGCAGTGTCATGCATGCAAATGAGATCGTCGTCATCGACAAGGGAAGAATCGTTGAGCGTGGTACGCATCAGGAATTACTTGCCTTGGGCGGATGGTACGAGCAAATGTGGGAGAAACAGCAATTAGAAGCAAAAATCGAGGGGGGTGAAGAGGATGGAAGATAAGTATCAATCAGAGTGGACCAAGTCGATTCCTCTGAAGGAACAAAAGACGATCATCAAGCGATTGATGCATTTTGCCAAACCGTTTAAGTCGTCATTTATCGTGGCAATCTTATTTGTGTTAGCTTTGTCTGTCGTCAATATTTTGTTACCTCGTATCATCCAGACTTTCATGGATGAACATTTAGCGAAACAATCTGCAACAACTCAAGTGATCCTATTTTTTGCTGGGTTGTATTTATTCGGAGTGATCATCAAGAGTATCATTTGGTTCTTTCAGTGGTATCTGTACTCAATGGCTTCGCTGAAAACATACCAGTATATTCGGGTGAAATTATTTGAAAAGCTTCACACATTGGGCATGAGGTACTTTGACCAAACGCCTGCAGGGTCAACTGTTTCAAGGGTAACAAATGATACAGAGACGCTTTTTGAATTCTGGTATGTCTTTTTGATGGTATTGACAGGTATATTTGCAGTCATTTCCTCTTTTCTTGCGATGTTCCAGATCAACAGTAAGATTGCTTTATGGATGTTGATTTTCTTACCTATTTTAGGGGTAGTGATTTGGTATTATCAAAAGTTTAGTTCACGGATCTACCGTAATATGCGTGAAAAATTGAGTCAATTGAATACCAAATTGAATGAATCGATTTCTGGAATGCGTATCATTCAACAATTCCGCCAAGAAAAACGGTTAGCAAAAGAGTTTGAGGAAGTCAATAATGACTATTTAGCTACTCGTTATGCAATGATCAAAACAAATTCGATCCTTTTAAGCCCGGTAATCAGTTTCTTGTATGCGTTAGCGATTGCATTAGCATTAACGTTATTCGGGATTGATGCATTGAAATCACCAGTTGAAGTCGGCTTGATCTATGCGTTCACAACGTATGTCCAAGGATTCTTTAACCCTATGTCGCAAATGATGGACTTTTTAAGTGTATTTACCGATGGGATGGTTGCAGGAAGCCGAATATTGAAAATCATGGATACAGAAGAATACACGCCGCAACAAGCGCCCGATGCAGCAAGAACGATCACCGATGGAAAAATCGAATTTAAAAATGTTAGTTTTTCTTATGATGGAGAAAATAATGTCTTAAATAATATTTCCTTTGTCGCAAATCCTGGAGAAACGGTTGCTTTAGTTGGTCATACAGGAAGTGGCAAGAGCTCGATCATCAATGTATTGATGCGGTTTTATGAATTTTACGAAGGACAGATCTTGATCGATGATCATGATATCCGTGAATATCCGATCGAAGAACTGCGTAAAAAAATGGGCTTGGTATTACAGGATGCCTTTCTATTCTATGGGGACATCGCTGGCAATATTCGAATGATGGACCCAACTATTACGGATGAACAAATACGCGAAGCAGCTGAATTCGTTCAAGCAGATCGATTCATCAATGAACTACCTAAAGGCTACCACGCAAAAGTAATTGAACGGGGCGCAAGTTATTCTAGCGGACAACGGCAATTGATCACTTTTGCTAGAACCATCGTTACCGATCCTAAAATTTTAGTGTTAGATGAAGCAACTGCGAATATTGATACGGAAACAGAAGGATTGATCCAAGAGGGCTTGGCAAAGATGCGCCAAGGAAGAACCACCATTGCTATTGCCCACCGTCTATCAACGATTCGGGATGCTGAGTTGATTCTTGTGCTTGATAAGGGGAATATCGTTGAACGAGGTACCCACGCAGAACTACTTGCACAAGAAGGTCTGTATGCAGATATGTACAAACTGCAGAGCGAATAACTCACGAGAGACTACAACAGAAGTATTTTAACTCAGAGAAAGAAGAAGTGATTTTTCAAAAATCATTTTTTCTTTCTTTTTTGATACCTGCGAATATTCATGGTCTCATGTTTTTTCATCGACCTAGCGAATGTGTAAAAATCGAAAAAAGTATGTTTATATTTTTCTTTTGAAAAAATTTTTTGCAAAAAAAATTATTACTTTTGTTATTGATTTATAATCAAATAAAATACAGTTTAAAAAAATATAGCTCTTTTCTATGAATATCAAAAGAACTGTCTATAGAGAGCTTTAATACATAAAAGTAGTGATGTGATAATAAGTTCGTCACCAGTTTATTCTATTTTCTGTTTTTAGTAGAGGTGGTTGAAGCTCAAAGTCAATACATAAAAAAATGAAAGAGTAGTCGAGAAAGCAGGGGCAACAAGTTAAATCAGCGACAAAACAATCGTCGTGCAGGTTGGCAGTAGATACGATCAGAGAACAGGGGGTAGGGTCTCACATACATACTACATGTATCATAGATCTGATTTTTATGTTGCCAGATTTGCTTTGTACGATTGCTGTTCTGGTAGATTGGTGCAAATCGTTTCACTGAAAAGGCAACTATTTTGATGACGGACTTTTTAGTCTTTCATTGTTTTCGAAACAGTTTTGACCATAAACAATAGAAAGGAGAAGTTATCCGAATAGAGAAAATGTTTTAGGCTGTAGCTTTATCTTGAGTTTCTTAAAGGATTGAAGGAAAATGACAAAAAAAATAGTGAAGGTATTTTTATGTTTTCTTTTTAGTTTGTTAACTATCGGTATTGCTTTTTCAACGATCAATAACCAAAATCTGAATAAAACAATAGATATTTTCAATCATACGAGTAGTTATTCGCCATTACGTATACCGAAAATTTTTGTTCAGGAATCAGAATACCGTCAACTCCTTTCTTTGTTTGAGGATATTTCTTTAAAAACGAATATCCCATATATGAAGAAAGTGACAAATGAATCGTATGAGATAAATGAAAGTTTCAACTTTAAAATCAGCCCTAAGCTTGAAATTATTTTCTATTATCAAGATCAAAAAGAACCATCAAACTTCAAGTTGCCATTCTCAAATACCAATTTTCGTATCGAAAATATACAGCAATCAATCCGGAAAAAGGACTTCGAAGGAGAATTTTTTATACTGACCTCTGATAAAGAAGAGTATGAAGGGTACATAAAAGAATTTAGCAAAAAGTATAACGAAATCTTTCAATCCACTCATGGAATAGAGCGTTTTGATGATTTTAACAATGAACGGAACTATTCTCCAATAGGAAATACTGATCTGTATCAGTCTTCTTTTTATATTCAAGTTGGTCTACTCTTCTTTATCGCTGTATTAGGTTCCTATTACTTGATAGCAATCAGAGAAATTGGTCTATTATCTAATTATGGTTTTTCTGTCAAACATATCGTGCATAGGTTGCTTGGTAACAAGATGCTCCTATTTTTGTTAGGTGTAGTAGTATGTGAGTTGGTTATGATGTGGATTATATTACGGGAACAATTTATACTGTTCACTTTTTTACTTACAGTATTAATAGTAAGTTCATACTTTGCTTCGCTTGTTTTTGTTTATCTGATTATCAAGTTACCTACAATGAAAAAAAGACTCAAATATCTTCAATTTGTAACATTTGGTATCAGTCTAGTCTTTTCTTTTATTCTCAGTACAACGACTATGGATTTGGCAGAGATTATTTTAGCTGCAACAAATTTGTTGCCTAAGTATGAAGCACCTAACGAAATTGCTTCTGAAAATTATGAGGTATTCTACCCAATGACAATTGGAAAAAATCATGTAGAATTCATCTATTCAGATCAACTTCAAAAGCATGTAGACGACTCTTTGTATGAAGCTTTAAATGAACAAGGAAGTATACTTGTAAATTTATCTGATTATCGTATAAAGGAAAATGAAGTCTTTGGTAGGGGAATCAAGATTAATCCTAATTATCTCAAAAAATTTCAGCTTCTCGATGAAAGAGGAGAGCGAATTTATATTGATGAACAAGAGCAGAGAACGATTCTCCTGATTCCTAAACGTTACAAAGAAAAGAAAACAAGGAATGTCTTAGACGAAGTACTCAGTTATTATGAGGAACTTTATAATCGAGACATAAAAGTTTATTTTATTGAGGAGGATCAGTCGATATATACGTTCACTCTACATGATCGGTGGATTAAGGATTATCCCTTTATAGAAGTTTTAACACTCATGAATAGTACCTTTTGGGAAAGGAACATCATTGATGGGGACAGTGCACCACCTTTGAAGGTAAAAACGAATCAAAAAAATAGAGAGAAAATTTTAAACTTAGTTGAAGCAAATCAGCTGAGTGACAATTTACAGCTATTGCATCCATATACTAGAGCAGAAGAAGTCGTAGTGAAGATGACAAGCAGGTCTTTGGGGCAGGTTGTGAGTATTTTCCTTGTAACCGCTAGTTCGTTTTTTTCTTTGAATTTCTTCGTATTAAGTATTTTATTCATTTATAACAAAAGAACAATTGCATTACTAAGATTAAGTGGATACTCCATGTTTTCTACCTATCGAACATTGCTTATACTAACCTTCTTTAAATGGATTTTAACAACTATCGCGATGTTTGTCTTTTGGGAGAGTGATTTAAGGATCGTTATAAATATGTTCACGCTTCTAATGATCGACTTAGGTACGACCATTGTCTTTTTGCTCTATATCGAAAAGAAAAGTAACTTAGTTATACTTTCAGGATGGTGATGGGATGACAGAAATTTTTTCTATAAAAAATTGTACGAAGATAGTCAATAAACAGCGACTTTTCCATTTGGATGATTTTTCCGCAAACACAGGAGAATTGATTACTATTTTGGGCAAGAGTGGCGCCGGAAAAAGCACATTGTTAAATATATTAGGTTTAAACCAGGAATTTACTTCTGGAGAATTTCATATATTTGGAAAGTCCGTAAATAAGCTGACGAACAAAGAAAAGATGGAGATTAAAAGAAAGGAAATCTCTTTTTTGTTTCAAGATTTTGGTTTGATCGAGTATGAAACAATTGATTTTAACCTAGATATTGGATTGAGATTTAAAAAAATGTCTATGAAAGAAAGAAAAACAGCAAAGATAGAAATCTTGAAGAAAGTTGGGTTAGAGAAGAGGTTGAAAACACCTGTATATTTACTATCTGGAGGAGAAAAACAGCGAATTGCCTTGGCTAGGACATTTTTGAAGAACGGAAGGATCATTCTTGCAGATGAGCCCACAGGTTCGTTAGATGATTCGAACAAGAAAATCATTTTCAGTATTCTGCAAGAGTTAGTTGCTGAGGAACGTTTAGTTATAGTAGTAACACATGATACCGAGTTAGCAACTTTGGGAACAAAGTGTATGATGCTTTGATTTTAAAGAGAGAAGGGAAGATTAAAATGAAAATAGTAATGCAGATCGTTGTCGTCGTTTCAGCAACTATAGGATGTTTGACTGTATCTGAAAATAGTGCCGCAAATGAAGTAGGTGAATTGGATTATTCTTCCACACAACCAGGCTACATTCATTTTGATGCTGCAGGCAATATCATTGATTCATCTCTACCAAAAACGATTCACTCACGCGCTACAATTAATCATAGTTCTGGAAGATGGGTCTATTATTCGGAAAAATCAGGGAATAAAAAAATAGGTAATTCGAATCACTACAGCCATATGTACAATCGTCATGGTGCAAAAGCAAAAGTAGGAAGTGTAGTGAAGTCAGCAAATGCTACGAATAAAAAGTGGGCTTATGCGAAAGCGACTGGTGGAAAAAACGATACTTTTTCTTGTTGGTACAATCCTACTAGATGGTACTAAGTATTTGAGTTAACTTGTTGCATGCGTTATTACATAAAAAGATATCGCTTCTTTGCCTAATATTTTTCGCCCTAGAGTTGATGCAAAATCGTTTCAGGCAGCTATTTGGTTTTCAGTGAAATTTTATAGCACGTACAAAAGAAAGCGTTGACATTTATTTCTGCTTTCGCTAAGATAGAGAAAACAAAATAACTTGGATAGTGATTGCATCACGCAAGCTAAACCTAATGAGTCACCTTGTATCTTGAGGGGAGACTTTTTAGGTTTTTCTTTTTGCTCTGAACCAGTATTGAGTATGTCTCATAGAAAGGAGAAGCCATGCGGATCGAGAAAATATTGAATAACAATGTCGTGATCACAAGAAATGAGTTGAATCAGGAAATGATCGTGATGGGGAAGGGATTAGCTTATAAGAAAAAGACGGGAGACAAAATTGCAGAAAAATGTATTGATAAGAAATTTCAGCTGGCAGATGATCGGGTAGCGAAATATTTCCAAAAATTAGTACAAGAAATTCCGTTGAAGTACATCGAATGGTCGTATGAAATCATCGAAGATACGAAAAAAATGTTGCGCGTACCCTTAAATGAATCGATTTATATTTCTTTGACAGACCATCTTTATACAGCAATCAAACGGAAACAAAAGGGAATCGAGCTCCCGAATGTTTTACTTTATGACATCAAGCAATTATTTCCAAAAGAGTTTCAAATCGGCAAACGGATGCTCGAAAAAATGTTGGATGATCATGGGATTGAGTTATCTGAAAATGAAGCAGGTTTTATTGCCTTACATTTGGTCAATGCTCAGACAGATCGCAACCAATTGGAGAATATGTATCTTTTTACAAAAACACTTCAAGATATTTTGAACATTGTTCGTTACTATTATCAAATGACGTTCGATGAAGAATCAGTTGCTTTTTTTCGATTTGTCACACATTTACGCTTTTTTCTGACACGTATCATGAACACGTCTAAACCAGTGGATAGCGATGTAGAAGAAGAGTTACTGCAAGTGATCCAACGAAAATACCCAGTTGCGCTTCAATGCGTGAAAAAAATTGCATTTTTTTTAGATGAGAGTTTGGATTACCAAGTTTCTCAAGATGAAATCGTATATTTAACGATTCATGTCGCACGATTGAGGCATGAGCATCGTTTGAAAAATTAAGAAAGGAGCAGGCAAGACAAATATAAAAAGGATGGTGACATTTAGTTGGCTAAACCTTCAAATCAATGGAGGGAAAAAAATGAGGAAATATCAAGCATTAGCAGAAGAAATTGTTCAAGCAATTGGAGGAAAAGAAAATATTCATGGTTTGACTCATTGTATTACACGGTTACGTTTTAAATTGAAAGATGAAAATAAAGCACTAGATAAAAAGCTGAAAAAGATGTCAGGTGTAGTGACAGTCATGAAAAGCGGGGGACAGTACCAAGTGGTGATAGGGAATCATGTCCCAGATGTGTATAGCGAAGTAGTGACCGTGGCAGGTATAGGAGAAGAGGGCGGCGAGCTGACGCAAGAGGGAAATCTATTTAATCGCCTGATCGATATTTTAAGTGGCTGTTTTCAACCGTTTCTTGGAGCGATGGCTGCTGCAGGGATGGTGAAAGGGTTAAATGCCTTGTTCCTATTTTTAGGGTTTTATGCAGATAATTCCGGGACGTATACGATGCTTAATGGAATCGGCGATGCAATTTTTTACTTTATGCCAGTAATCTTAGGGTATACAGCTGCCAAGAAATTCCATTTGAACCCAATGGTAGGGATCGTGATTGGCGCAGCGCTTTGTTACCCGACTGTTCAAGGTCCCGCTTTGCAAAGTGGATTTGAAGCAGCTACACCTGGAGTAGGGGCACCGTATCATTTACTAGGATTGCCCGCTTATGAAACTTTTTTGGGGATTCCATGGGTAGGAGCTAGTTACACGAGTAGTGTGGTACCGGTAATTTTTATCATTGCATTTGCCGGACATATCCAAAAAATCGCTAAAAAAATGATTCCAGTTGTTGTCCAAACCTTTGTTGTTCCTTTTTCGGTTCTGCTGATTGCCTTACCGATCGGATTTTTAGTCATTGGACCGATCGTTAGCTTATTGACGGAACTACTAAGTACCAGCTTTCAGTCTTTGATGGCTTTTTCTCCTGCTGTGTATGGTGCGGTTCTTGGTTTCTTTTGGCAAGTTTTGGTTATTTTCGGATTGCATTGGAGTGTCATCCCTCTTGCAATCATGCAGATGGCACAAAATGGATCTAGTCAAATATTGACGGCAGTTTTCGGTGCTAGTTTTGCACAAACAGCAGTAGTGCTTGCGATGTATTTCAAGTTTAAGGATAAAAAGATGAAGGCACTGTGTATGCCGGCAGTCATATCCGGTATTTTTGGTGTAACTGAACCAGCGATCTATGGGATTACACTTCCGAATAAAAAGCCATTTATTTTTTCAATGATCGGTGGCAGTATCTCAGGGATTTATCTGATGGTTTCAGGGGCAACTGGGTATACGATGGGCGGATTAGGTATCTTCGGCGTAGTAAACTATCTAACGGGAACGGATGCAAGTGGGATGTATCACGCATTTATCGGTATAGCGATCGCTTCTGTCATTGGCTTTTTCCTCACATTCTTTTTATGGAGAGATCAAACACCAGAAACAACGAGTACTATTGAGGATAAAAGAAAAGAAATTGTGCTGACACCGATTGAAGGGCGTGTCACACCGTTAGACCAAGCAATTGATCAAGCATTTGCTAAGGGAGTAATAGGAAAAGGTAGTTTGATTTATCCAGATAAAGGGGAAGTTTTAGCACCGTTTGATGGAACAGTTTTGACTTTATTTCCAACAAAACATGCGATTGGATTAGTGTCAGAGACAGGCCTTGAATTATTGATCCATGTGGGTGTAGATACCGTTCAATTGGAAGGGAAATATTTCCAATCATTTGTTGCACAAGGTGACAAAGTGACGAAAGGCCAAGTACTTCTCAAATTTGATAAGGAAGGTATTGAAAAAGCAGGGTACAGCATCGAGACACCAGTGATCATAACCAATGCAACGGATTATGAATCAATAGCTGAAAAAACAGGGATCATCGTCAATAATGGCGATGAGCTGCTTACTGCTGTGACGAGTCTATAAGTGGAAGAAAGAGTGTGCTCTGTTTATTCATTGGCAAACAAGAACAAACGGAGCACACTCACGATTAAGAGTTGCGTAAATAAGTGGAGGGCTCTTCCATGATCGATGAACTGATTGGTCGATTATCCACTTTTTGACCGATTTTAATCAGATGATCTAAATTTCTTTGATAATCTTCTGCAAACACACATCCGTATAACACATCTAGCAAATAACAGATCGATGTGTTGATGGTAAAATTACTGATTTTTGAATATAAGCGTTCCCTTGTAGTCATGCGTAATACAGCTGTACTGAGAGAAGAAAGGGTCGAATCTCCAATACTGGTTAGAGCCAAAATGGGAACGTGGATTTCCTGTAAAATGGCTGCTGTACGTAGGATCGTTTTATTTTCTCCAGTATAAGAGATCAAGATTGCACAGGTGTCAGGGGTACAGTTATAGGCTTCGTAGTATGTTTCCCCGAAAGTTGTGACGATTGTGACATCGTGTTTGATCCGTTTCATTTTTAGCATAAAGTCTTGAGAAATCAATGTGTTGGAGTTGCTGGAAAAAAGGACGATTTTTTTTGCTCTCAATAAAAGCTGTTTTGCTTTTTGTAGTTCATCGTGATGGAGGAGAGATAACGTATCTTCAATCGTCATCCGTTCTAGAGAAGCAATTTTGTTTGCAATGGTCATGATCCCTTCGTTTTCTAAAAAGGGAAGATTGGCATCGACTTCTTGAAAATTGCCTTCAAGATATTCTGTTTCTGTAACCAAAGCTTCTTTAAAAGTCACCCACCCGCTAAAGCCGAGTTTCTTTGCTATCCGTATCAATGTAGAAGGATGAACGTAACATGTTTTGGCAATTTGTTGGATCGTCAATTCATTTAGCTGATGTTCATGCGTTTGAATAAATTCGATAACAACAGTTTCAGATGGTGAAAAAGAGGTTTGTTTTATTTTCTCCTGTAATAACATGTTGCATCTCCTTTGCAGTTTTTTAGAATTTTGTGTAAATGAATTGTAAACGTTATACAAGGTAGTGTCAATTGTTACTAGCCTTATTCGCAGGATTTTTACAAATAAATCTGTATATAAACGAATATATGTAAATCAATATTCAAAAAAGCGACAAATTATTGAGATATTTTTTTACAAGAAACATAATATAGTTGTAAACAAAATGAAGGAGTGAGTCTATGAAGCAAGGAGTCAAGATTGCAACGATTGGCGGAGGAAGTAGCTATACCCCTGAATTGATGGAAGGCTTTATTAAGCGATATGAAGAATTACCTATTAGAGAAATATGGTTAGTCGATGTGGAAGAAGGAAGTGAAAAACTAAGGATCGTCCGTGAAATGTCACAGCGTATGTGGGATGCTTCCCCATATGACGTTCAGATCTATGCGACATTGAACAGAGAAGAAGCATTGAAAGACGCCGATTTTGTTACCACACAGTTTCGAGTTGGCCAGCTTGATGCACGAGTGAAAGACGAACGTATCCCTGCTTACTACGGTATGTTGGGGCAAGAAACGAATGGTGCGGGAGGAATGTTCAAAGCATTTCGCACGATCCCAGTCGTCTTGGCTATCGTAGAAGAAATGAAACAGCTTTGCCCGAATGCTTGGTTGATCAATTTTGCTAATCCAAGTGGGATGGTCACAGAAGCAGTTGTGCGTTACGGACACTGGGAAAAAGTCATCGGTCTGTGCAATGTTCCTGTAATGGCCATGATGACGGAACCAGGAATGTTAGGAGAGGCGAAAGAAGATCTTATCTATAAATTTGCTGGTTTGAATCATTTCCATTGGCATAAAGTAGCGGATGCGAAAGGGAATGATCGTACAAATGAGTTGATTGATCGATTGTATGCGGATGATAATGGCTTACCGAAAAATATCTTTGATGTTCCTTTCTTTAAAGAACAATTAAAACAAATGCAAATGATTCCTTGTGGATACCATCGCTATTACTATCGGGAAGAAGAAATGCTTCATCACGCGTTAGAGGAGTATCGAACGATCGGAACAAGAGCACAACAAGTGAAAGAAACAGAAGCAGAATTATTTGAATTATACAAAGACCCTAAGTTAGACCATAAGCCAGAACAATTACAAAAACGTGGAGGCGCGTATTATTCAGATGCGGCTTGCGAAACGATTGCTTCTATCTATGGGAATAAAGAGACACAAATCGTGGTTTCTACGAAAAATGATGGAGCAGTCCCTGATCTGCCAGCGGATTGTGTAGTTGAAGTGACAGCTTACGTGGGTGCGAATGGAGCTAGAAATGTTGCCTTCGGTTCTTTACCACCTGCAGAAAGAGGCTGGCTCCAAGTGATGAAGAACATGGAGTTATTGACGATCGAAGCAGCTGTAACAGGCGATTATGGCACAGCACTCCAAGCCTTTACGATCAATCCGTTGGTCCGTTCTGGCGAGACTGCCAAGCGAATCATGGATGAATTGTTTATTGCCCATGAAGCGTATTTACCACAATTCAAGCAAACGATCGACCGTTTGAAAGAAGACGGTATTGAAGTAAAAGATGAAGTTGCACGAAATTTAATCAAAGTGACGGAGGAGATATAATGGCATTTAGAAAAGATTTTTTATGGGGCGGAGCTACAGCTGCCAATCAATGTGAAGGTGGCTATGATGAAGGTGGTCGTGGTTTAGCGAATGTCGATGTCGTTCCTATCGGTGAGGATCGATTTTCTGTGATTACTGGTCAAAAAAAGATGTTTGATTTTGATGAGGAACATTTCTATCCTGCAAAAGAAGCAATCGATATGTACCACAACTACAAAGAAGATATCGCACTATTTGCAGAAATGGGTTTCAAAACTTATCGGATGTCCATCGCTTGGAGTCGTATTTTTCCAAAAGGGGATGAAAAGGAACCAAATGAAGAAGGATTGAAATTCTACGAAGATGTATTCAAGGAATGCCAAAAATATGGCATTGAACCCTTGGTGACCATCACACATTTCGATTGCCCAATGCACTTGGTCGAAGAATATGGTGCTTGGCGATCACGGGAACTGATCGGTTTTTATGAAAACCTTTGTCAGGTGATCTTCAATCGTTATAAAGGTTTGGTCCATTATTGGCTAACCTTCAATGAAATCAATATGATCCTCCACGCTCCATTTATGGGTGCTGGACTCTACTTTGAAGAAGGCGACAATATTGAACAAATCAAATATCAATCTGCCCACCATGAATTAGTAGCCAGTGCGATCGCTACGAAGATTGCTCATGAAGTTGATCCAGAAAATAAAGTGGGCTGTATGCTGGCAGCGGGGACCAATTATCCGTTTACTTGTAAACCAGAAGATGTTTGGGCATCAAGACAGGCAGATCATGAGAACTATTTCTTTATCGACGTTCAATCAAGAGGAGAATATCCGGCATACGCTCTTAAGAAAATGGAACGTGATGGGATCGTGATCGATATGACATCCGAAGATTTGGCACTTTTAAAAGAACATACTGTCGATTTTATTTCATTTTCATATTACTCTTCACGAGTAGCTACCACTGATCCAGAATTATTGGAGCAAACCGCCGGAAACATCTTTGCGTCGGCGAAAAATCCTTATTTAAAAGAAAGTGAATGGGGATGGCAAATCGATCCTTTAGGCTTGCGTATAACGATGAACGATATCTATGATCGCTATCAAAAACCTCTATTCATTGTCGAAAACGGCTTAGGCGCAATCGATACTCCAGATGAAAATGGCTACGTTGAAGACGATTATCGTATCGATTATTTAGCACAGCATATCCAAGCGATGAAAGATGCAGTGGAACTAGATGGAATTGATTTGTTAGGCTATACGACTTGGGGATGTATCGATCTAGTTTCTGCAGGAACAGGAGAAATGAAAAAACGTTATGGATTCATTTACGTGGATCGTGATAACTACGGAAATGGAACACTGAAACGTTCAAAGAAAAAATCATTTGACTGGTATCAAAAAGTGATTGCAACAAATGGAGAAGATCTAAGTAATTAAATATAGTCTAAAAAGTCTATTGTTTTTAAGCTGAATTCTCGAGTATAATAAGTCTATTCGAAATTGTAAGCAGAACAATAGACTTTTTTTGGTATAGGCTGTAAAGTAGGCTTACTTGATTTCTAAATGGAGGAATGTACATATGTATGATGTTATCGTAATTGGTGCGGGGCCTGCTGGTATGACTGCCGCATTGTATGCTTCACGTTCAAATCTATCAGTGGCTATGATCGAACAAGGTGCTCCTGGGGGACAAATGAACAATACAGCTGAAGTAGAAAATTATCCAGGCTTCGATTCGATCATGGGACCGGATTTAGCGTATAAAATGTATGAAGGAGTGTCAAGATTTGGCACTGAAAACGTGTATGGTATCGTTCAAGATATCAAAGACCATGGCGATTATAAAGAAGTCATCTGTGAAGACAAAAGCTATGAAGCAAAAACAGTGATCATTGCTACAGGATGTATCCACCGTAAATTAGGCGTTCCAGGCGAAGAAGAATATGCTGGACGTGGCGTTTCTTATTGTGCAGTTTGTGATGGTGCATTTTTCCGCAACAAACGTTTAGTGGTCATCGGTGGAGGAGATTCAGCAGTAGAAGAAGCAATCTACCTTACTCAATTTGCTTCCGAAGTAGTGATCGTTCACCGTAGAGATGAGTTGCGCGCACAAAAAATCATTCAAGATCGAGCTTTTGCAAATGAAAAGATTTCTTTTGTCTGGGATACGGTCACTGATGAAATCATCGGGAATGATATGGTCGTCACAGGAGTCAAAGCTCACAATGTCAAAACAAATGAAACAGTCGAATTAGCGGCTGATGGTGTTTTCATCTATGTGGGACTTGATCCATTAACTGAACCATTCAAAAAAGCAGGATTGACGAATGCAGCAGGCTGGATTCCAACGGATCAAGACATGCGTACAACGATGCCAGGTGTCTTCGCAATCGGCGATGTCCGTGAAAAAGACCTACGTCAAATCACAACAGCTGTTGGAGATGGCGGGATTGCTGGACAACAAGTGTATAAATATCTTGAATCATTAGGTGAACCAACTGAAGCCTAGACAAAAAGTATAGCGTTAATTGCTAAAGGTGGGCGCTTAGGCGTCATTTCCTACTTCTATTATTGGTTCCAACAATCGATAAAAAGAATGAAAAATAGATATAATCGAGATTTTGGACCACTCTCTGGCTATTTGTCGGGGGGTGGTCCATTTTAGTGGAGATAAACAGATGTGTTTGCACAGGAAGTTTATCAATAAATGACTATCTTAAGAAGTGATGTTCCGGCATCGTTTTTTTCTCCAATTTCTCAAACCGAAACGACCTCTTTTGATATCTACATTTACACTATAGAAACAGGTGGAATCTTTCGACCAAATGTTTTTTTGAGTGATCACTACAAAAATGGTAATATAGGACGTAATTTAAAGGATAAGGGGAAATCTCACATGAATGAAACCATTGAATTATTAAAAAAACATGTTTCAGTTAGACAATTTTTGGATAAAAAAATCAATGAAGAACAAGTAAAAGAATTGATACTGGCTGCTCAGTCCGCATCTTCTGCAAGTTTTTTACAAGCATACACGATTATTGGCGTAGAGGATGATAAATTAAAAGGGAAGATTGCTGAATTAGCTGGAAATCAGCCTTTTATTTCCGAAGGTAGTCACTTCTTTGTCTTTTGTGCAGATCTGCAAAGATTACATCGGTTATCACAAGAAAGGAATATTGATATCCAACCAATGCTCGAAGGAGTTGATGCTATTCTAGCAGGGGCGATCGATGCGAGTTTAGCCGCACAAAATATGACTGTTGCAGCAGAATCAATGGGCTTGGGAGTTTGTTATATTGGTGGTATTCGCGATGCTATTGTAGAAATATCTGACCTGTTAGAATTACCAGAATATGTTTTTCCCGTTTTTGGATTAGTTGTAGGATATCCAAAAACTAAAAATGAATTGAAACCTAGGATTCCAATGGCGGGTATCTACCATATAGACAAATACAACAAGGATACAGATGAAATCATCAATGAATATGAAGAAACAACAAGACGATATTATACTAACCGTATAGGCAATTCTAGTAATAAAACGTGGGGAGATGGCACAGTAAATAGTTTCCATCGATTGTCTAGAATGGGAATGAAAGACTATCTAAACAAGCAGGGTCTTGCAAAAAAATAGAACCAGATTGTTAAAAAATAGGAGTGTTTTAACTGATTCCTATGGGCTATGAACGTTCATAGAAACAATCGTTTGATTCCACCATGGCATTTGCTGGTGGATAAAGTGAATTAGGTACAAAAATAATTACTACAAAAAATGCTTGAACACCTCTTTTTGAGTGTTTTTCTTTTAATCGTATCAAAACAAAAAACGGTGGTTTTGTCTGAGAATAGGGTATTGTTTTCGTGTCATGCGCTTTTCTATATAAAAAGAGAATGCTATACTAAGGAAGGAACATATTTTAGAAAGAGGTGTTAGCTTCATGTCTTGGGAACAAGTATACGAGCAATGGGCAAATGAAGAAAATTTAGAAGAAAATTTAAAACAACAATTAAATGATCTGCGTCAAGATCCTGAAAAATTGGAAGATGCTTTTTATGCACCATTAGAATTCGGGACAGCTGGCATGCGAGGAATCTTAGGTCCTGGAATCAATCGAATGAACATCTATACGGTCAGACAAGCTACAGAAGGGCTTGCACGTTTCATGGATACACAAGGAACAGAAATAAAAAAACGCGGGGTAGCAATTGCGTATGATTCACGTCATCAATCACCAGAATTTGCAATGGAAGCTGCAAAAACGTTGGCACAACACGATATTCCATCTTTTGTTTTTGAAAGTTTACGACCAACACCCGAGTTATCTTTTGCGGTCCGTCATTTGAATACGTTTGCGGGTATCATGGTGACAGCTTCACATAACCCTGCCGCTTATAATGGTTATAAAGTATATGGAGAAGATGGTGGGCAAATGCCGCCAGCTGACGCGGACGCATTGACAAAATATGTTCGTGAAGTAAGCAATCCATTGAAAGTAGAAGTACTGGAAGACGAAAAAGCGAAGGCAAGTGATTTGATCACGATTATCGGAGAAGAAGTGGATCGTGCTTATCTTGAAGAAATCAAAGCTGTAACGATTGATCAGGAGTTAGTCGAAACAATGGGGAAAGATTTGAAATTAGTGTACACCCCATTACATGGAACTGGTAAGATGCTTGGAGAAAGAGCATTGAAACAAGCTGGTTTTGAACAATTTGTATTAGTACCAGAGCAAGCAATCCCAGACCCAGACTTTACGACAGTCAAATCACCAAATCCAGAAGAACATTCTGCTTTTGAATATGCGATGCGTCTTGGTGAAAAAGAAGACGCAGATTTATTGATTGCTACCGATCCAGATGCCGACCGTTTAGGGGCGGCTGTACGTCAGCCAGACGGTACTTACAAGGTACTGACAGGAAACCAGATCGGTGCATTGTTGGTTCAATACATTCTAGAAGCACATCAATCTCGCGGCACACTTCCTGAAAATGCTGCTGTTCTTAAATCGATTGTTTCTAGCGAATTACCTGCAGCTATTGCAGAAAGCTATGGCGCAAAGATGTTGAATGTTTTAACAGGTTTCAAATTTATCGCAGAAAAAATCCACCAATTTGAAGAAGATCATTCCCAAACTTTCATGTTCGGTTTTGAGGAAAGCTATGGCTATTTAGTGAAACCATTTGTGCGGGATAAAGATGCGATCCAAGCATTGCTACTATTAGCCGAAGTTGCTGCTTTCTATAAAAAACAAGGAAAAACATTGTATGATGGATTACAAACGATTTTCGAAAAATATGGGTACTATGCGGAAAAAACGATATCTGTTACCATGAGTGGCCAAGAAGGGTCAGCTAAGATCGCTGCGCTAATGAAACAGTTCCGCGATAATGCACCAACTGAATTCGCCGGTGCTAAGGCCCTTCAAACAGAAGATTTCAAAGAATTGACAAAAACAGACACTGAAGGAAACGTTGAGAAATTGACGACACCACCTTCTGATGTATTGAAATACGTATTGGAGGAAGATGGTTGGATCGCTATTCGACCTTCAGGAACAGAGCCGAAAATCAAGTTTTATATCGGAGTCAAAGGCGAATCTGCCGAGGATGCTGAAAATAAAATCAACCGGTATGAAGCAACGATCAAAGAAATGACAGAAGAATAAAAAGACTTGAGACTGACAGAAAAAGTGGTAAACTTTAGAAGTCAGTCTTTTTCGATGGAGGTGAACCGATTGTCAGACAACCAGAAAAGCGAAGTAGAAAAAGTCAGTCAGTTGTTTAAAGTATTAAGTGATCCAACCAGATTAAAAATCTTGATCTATTTAAAAGATGGTGAACAAAACGTCACAGCAATCAGCCAAGCAGTTGAAATGGAGCAGTCAGCTGTTTCCCATCAGTTACGTTTGTTAAGAGAAAATCATGTCGTTAAATCACATCGTGAAGGAAAAGCAATCTTGTACAGCTTAGATGACTTCCACGTATTAGATATTTTGGAACAAACATTGAAACACGTTGAACATCAGTAAAAATAGGTGATTTTCACATTTGTTTGGCTCTAAGCCAAATAGTGTGGTAGTCAAATCACTTGGAAGTGTGGGACAAAACTGATTTTTAGTTTTGTCCTCCACTCTTTTTTTGTATGATCAAATAATTTCCCCAAGGTTTTGCTGGATCAGCATTTTCTTTCTATGGTGACGAAAAGTCCTAAAGCTGAATGGGAATCTTTTTGTGATCTTGATCAGGTTGTTTTTCATTTTGTTCATTTAGCTTATTTCCAAGGGTTCGAGTGTATTTTATTGAAATAATCTTTTTTATATGGTTTAATAGTTTAAACCTTCGAACTATAAAAGGAGAGATTATTTTGGCTGATTATTCGATGTTAAAACAAGAGTTATATGATTTGAGCGATTTTTTGATTGCCCTTGGTGATAAAAAAAGGCAAGCAATCATTATTCGCTTGCTTGAAGAAAAAGATTGTGCGGGACTACAAGTGACTTCATTACAAGAAGAAATTAATTTATCTAGACCTGCGATTTCACATCATTTAAAAATTTTAAAAGATGCAAAGATTGTTAATTTCAAGCAAGAGGGAACAAAAAATTTTTACTATCTTGACCATGAGCAAACTGAGATCAAGAAGCTTCAAAACTTTTTAAATAATGTTGTTAGCATCATGAATGAGACTGAGAGGGAGAATTTATGAAAAAAGTATTGATTGTTGAAACCAATAGTAATAAATATGCTGGTACAAATGAAGCAACGGGGCTTTGGTTAGGTGAAAGTGCGGAATTTGTTGATGAACTCTATAAACATAATGTGGAAGTTGATTTCGTAAGCCCTTTAGGTGGATTTGTTCCTCTAGACCCTAGGAGCATGAAATATATAGATAAAGATATCATGAAAATATATTCAGAAGAAAAATTTGTGCAAGAAGGTTTGATAAATACGAAAAAACCAAAAGATATAGATCCCAATAATTATCATGCGATTTATTATACAGGGGGACACGGTGTGATGTGGGATTTTCCTGATAATAAAGAAATACAAGAAATTGCTCGAATCATTTATGAAAATAATGGTTATATTCTATCTGTTTGTCACGGGGTAGCTGGACTATTCAATATTAAAGATAGTGAAGGCAACTTTTTGATTTCTGGAAAAAGAATTACTGGCTTTACAAAAGCAGAAGAAATTTTGGCAGGAAAAGCGAAAGTTGTTCCTTTCTTTAATCAAAAAGTAGCTGAAGAAAGAAATGCTCTATTTCAAAAAAAACGATTCTATAAGGAATTTGCATTAAAAGATGGGCGGATTATTACCGGGCAAAATCCGTTTTCTGTACGAGCTGTCGCAAAATTATATCTTGAGGAGCGAAAGACATGCAAACAATTTTAGGAAGCAATGGACAAATAGGCCATGAACTAGCAAAAGAATTATCCAAACATTATACAACCGACATTCGATTAGTCAGTCGAAAACCTAAAAAAATCAACCCTACGGATCAACTGGTTTCAGCAGATTTAATGGACTTTAATCAAACCAAGAAAGCGATCGAAAATAGTGATATTGTTTATTTCACCGTTGGCTTACCAATGGACTCTGATCTTTGGGAAAACAATTTTCTTAAAATTACTACGAATGTTATTCAGGCTTGCAAAGAATCCAACAGTAAGCTTGTTTTTTTTGATAACACATATATGTATCCAAAAGATAGTACACCACAGGATGAAAATACTAACTATTCACCTGTAGGAAGAAAATCTATCATACGTTCTAGGATGGCAGAATCAATAGTAAGCGAAATGGAAACGGGGCGTTTAGAAGCAGTTATTTGTCGCGCTCCAGAGTTTTATGGACCAGGTAAAACACAAAGCATCACAAATACGCTGGTACTAAACAAAGTTAAAAGTAACGCTACCGCTATTATCCCTGTCAATAAAGATACGTTGCGTACATTGATATGGACCCCTGATGCTAGCCGAGCAATGGCATTGATTGGAAATACACCAACAGCCTATGGTCAGATTTGGCATTTGCCTTGTGATGAGCCTCATACCTTTCAAGATATGCTCGATATTTCTGAAAAAATACTCAATAAATCATTGAAGTATAAAGTCATTCCTTTATGGCAATTTAAAGTAGCTAAGCTTTTCAGTAAAAAGGTACGGGAATTAGATGAGTTACTTCCTAGATATGAGGTCGATAATGTTTTTGTATCCGACAAATTCAAAAAGACTTTTCCTGATTTTAAAATTACCTCTTTTGAAACAGGAATCTCTCAAATACTCACTGAAAATAGTTCAAAATGATTATAAAAAATGTGGGACAAATCTAGAATTCAGTTTTGGTACAGATTCTCGAATAAACGGCGGGAGCAGAAGCAACTCCTTCGGAAGTAAGCCGAAATTCACAAAAATTTGAAAAGCAATTTTCGTTCATTTCTTCTTATTTCTCGGAGTTAAACACTTCTGTCCCAGCCTCTCTCGAATAAACGGCGTCCAAAAGTCAGGATTTTCGGAAATTTCAAAAAAACGAGCAATACGTTATTTGTATTGCTCATTTTTTTTTTATTTCTCAAACCTAAACGACTTTTGGCTCGACCTCTTTTATAAATTTAATTAGCAGTACTAGATGCTGGTGGACATGTAGGCGGAAAGGGAGGACTTAAAAATGATTGAGGACATTTAAAATGTTTGGAATCCTATCTTTCTGTTCATACAGAAGTAATCGATGAGGAGAACGTGTAACGTGCCAATAAAAATTTGACTAAGTAACAACTGACGACTGAAAAAAATCTTGAATTTAAAAAATAAATCTGTATGTATTCAAAAAGAAGAACGAGATTCGGAAGTATTATCCAGATGATATTAGTGAAAAGAACGTAGGTAGTGACGAACAAGGAAACTATGTAAAAATAAAATTGATCATCATGAAGTACGTCTTATTGCAAAAAAAGTTAAAAAGTGAAAAAATTACAATATAATGATAAAATGATTAAATGATGATGTGTGGAAGCTTTTGTTGAGTAGCAATTTAGTGTGAAAGCAATAGCAATACAAATCAGCGCAGGTTTACAATCAACGTAAAGAATGTTGCTTTTCTATTTTGACTGACGTTTTGACAGAAAAAAATGCGTAAAAACGATTGCCATGAAACTATTTTTATAACTAAGAAATGGAGAGAATTCAATGACAACCTATAATGAAGAAATGCAATATCTATCAGAGAAACTTGGGGATAAAGATAATCTAATTGCTCTTTCAACCATCGCGCTTGAGACAACGGATGATGGTTTACCAAAACCAGTAGTACGATTAGTCGATGCAGTCTATCTTGACGGAGCCTTCTACGTTACATCCTATGCTACTACTGACAAAGTGCAGCAGCTGACGGTCAATCCAGCAGTGTCGATTGGTATTGTGGTTGAAAGTTTCACCGCAGAGGGCATGGCCGAAAATCTCGGTTGGGTCAATGACGAAAAAAATGTCCAAATAATGAAAACCGTCCGCAATATTTTTTCCGAATGGTATGAGCAAGCCAACGACGATAATGACGAAAATACTTGTTTAATCAAGATTCAGCTAATCAAAGGAGTATGGAACTTCCCTCACGAAGGTATTCGACGAGATATTGATTTTATAAATAAAACTAGCAAATTTTCAAAGAGTGAGGACAAATAAGAACCAGTTAAAAATAGGATAATTAATGGTGGACTCACTGATCGGTGCAAGACTAAGATCAGTGAGTCCTTTTTGGAAAACTTGATTTAATAGGATGTCGGTTCACTTTGACATGGTTTTTGACAAGATTTTCTTCCCAAAAAAAGCTATTTTGCTACAATGAAGAAGAAGGGAAGTGGGAAAATGACATTTGGTGAAGGTCTAAAAAAATTACGGGTCTCACAAGATTTGACCCAAGCGCAATTGGCGGAACGGATTTTCGTTACCCGCCAGACGATTTCGAATTGGGAGAATGATAAAGGGCAACCGGAATTAGAGAATTTGATTCTCCTCAGTGAACTCTTTCACGTTTCTTTGGATGAATTGATCCAAGCGCCTAATGAAAAAAATAAGCAAGTGGATAAAAGGAAAATTGGTCGGGATTTTTTAATCATCTTCTTGATTTGGTCAGTAATCATGTTAGCGGTTCAATTAGTACTCCATCCTTTTTCTATGAAATATGTGCTGATTTATTCCCTAGGAGGTACGTTGATCGTCTCAGAATATTTGCGTCGGACAAAACGGTTGGCAAATGTTTATGCTCAAGGAGAAAATATGTATGACTTGGGAATTTATTTGTGGATTTTTTTTATCGTCATGGATCTGATCATTCTTTTGATTCAAAGTGAATATATACTCTAGGAGGAGAAGAAAATGAAAGGTTTGATACCAGTTACAGCAACTCAAACTCCCGATGGAATCTTTTGGTCCAGTCAAGACCAAAATTATGTCCCTCGGTTATTAAATTATCTCAAAATAGACTATTCAGACTATGAATGGGAAACCGTGCCGGGCTATGATTTGACACCTGAAAAGATCGCTGAATATGAGGCGGTGGCAGTCACTTCCATGTCTCAACGTTATTTTCCGTTGATCAAGCAAGCCAAGCCCTCCATCAAAGCAATCAAAATTGGCGCGGAAGATTTCATGCGGCAAATGGCACCAAAGGGAGCGGTCGTTGGTCGAACCACTGGTTATGTATTGGTGGATAATCAAAAGATGAGTCAAAAGAATCAACCGAAAAATCCCATGACTTTCAATTATGAAAATTTGCGGCAAGTGATGCGGGATTATCCGAAGATCTATTGGGAAGTCGTGACCTTCGATGAGTTGAAGGAACGTCTGCGAAAAAATACCAAAAACGTGACAGTCGGTCTCATCCCAAAAACCTACGCCTATGAAAAATACTTGCAAACGGGATCTCCTGATGTTGCAATTGTGAAGCTAACACCTAAGCAGTTGGAAAAAACACCTGTCGCCTATGAAGCAGCGATGCTCATAACCGGTGCGATAACGATGGTTTTGATGACTTTGCGGGTTTTCTTTTGAATTGTATTAAATGAAACTGCTTTTTTAGTTTGATATCAAGTGGAATTTGTCAATTAGTGGATTATGTTAAGGTAATAGTTGGTTAAAATAATATATTCAAACATGCTAAATTAAGTGTGTAGCGATGAGATTTCTAGAAACCCTCTAAAAAATTTATTAAACCCTTCTAGAAATTGGACCTTGGAATAATGGGGATTCCAAGGTCTTTTTAGGATTTAAGAAAATAAATGAGAGTGTAAATACATATAGAGAAATTCCCCCATAGTATTATTGTTCTTAAACCATAGATAAGTAACAAGACGAACGTGGGATAGATCTAAAAATCAGATTTGCTACAGACTCTTGAGTAAACGGCGGGAGCAGAAGCAACTCCTTCGGAAATAAGCCGAAATTCACAAAAATTTGAAAAGCAATTTTCGTTCATTTCTTCTTATTTCTCGGAGTTA
>SKEH01000326.1_pt1 | contig 30782 bp, 37 predicted proteins | sample 4826571 | NCBI WGS metagenome assembly SKEH01 (sample SAMN11008814, study PRJNA524170) | human gut metagenome | biome: Human fecal sample; material: Feces; isolation source: fecal sample from pouch patient p29 | host: Homo sapiens | place: Israel: Tel-Aviv | collected 2016-09-14 | reverse complement strand
AACATCTTTGGCAAAAAAATTAGGTATTGATAATAGTGCTTTAAGTCGCATCCTTAGTGGAGAACGAAAAGTTACTACTGAAGAACTTAACAAAATAGCTATTATTTTTGATGTTACAACTGACTATTTATTAGGAAAAAACAATACCCCTAAATGGGCGAACAAAAAGGACACTACTGATTTAAAGAAATTTCTTGAGGATAATGATGGAACTTTCACATATGGCGGAGACGATTTAACTGAGGATGAAAAACAAAAACTAAAAATTGCGATGACTCAAATATTTTGGGACCGTCATAAACATGATTAGGTGGTTATTCTATGTCTATAGTTAAGGATTTCATACAAACCGTTCAAAAAAGATATGAGACTGCCAATCCTTTTAAAATTGCGGAAATTCTGAATATTGATGTCAGATATTGTTATCTTGGCCGTATGCCTTTAGGAAAAACGAATTATGATGACAAGGGAGCGATCATAATCCTAAATGATTCATTGCGTGACTCACCACAGAAGTACTTTACGCTGGCCCATGAACTTGGGCATTACTTTATGCATGAAGGCTTAGCTGGGTACTACACAGGCGTGAGATTCGGGTATGACGAATTTGAAAACCAGGCTAACGAGTTTGCCAGTGGCCTTTTAGCTTTATTCTATGTGGAGGAATACGATCGTTTACCTAATACTATTCGTGAATTAGAAGTTACCTATGGGTTACCTACTTAATAATTTATTAGAAAGGAAAAAATCGCATGCCAAAAAAATGTAGTATATGCAATTCTGAAATAAAGCTTTTTGCTCCTAATCTTAAGTTTAAAGATGGGATATTAGACGGCAACTGCTTATCTAAAATTGGCCTCAATCCAGACCATTTTATGGATATAAAATGGGCGTCTGAACATAGCATTACTGATGCCAAAGACTTGATGGATAGAAATATCAAGATAGACGTTAAAGCTGAAAGGGCCAAAATAAAAGAAAATAAAAAGGCAAAAAAAGCTGAACAAAATGCTGAGAAAGCTAAAATTGATGAGCAAAAAGAGAGAAATCGCAATGAAAGACTTAACAAGCTTGCTAATTCCGAAGGTGGCGAATTAAATGAGGAAGTAGTTTTAGATAGATTTCAAAAGCATAATTTTTCTAAAACAAGTAAACTTATGGCTGATTTTGACGACAAAAAGTTGTACATAAAAAAGACCTTCCTCCAGATGCCTGAACTCGTGGACTTTGACCAAATCATTTCTTATACCCCTATCGAAAGTGGCCACCATATCAGCAAGCACCACAGGATTACTAGAGGAATAGTCGGCGGATTAGTAGCCGGAGGTATTGGAGCAGGATTGGGAGCTGCAACAGGAGGCAAGGATTTTGATCAGATTGATGAATTAAGCATTATCATTAATTTTACAAATGGGCATAAAAGAAAACTAACTTTTGGGAAATCGTTAAAAGCTGGTAGCATGTCAGCAAAGTTTAGTCTTAGAGATTACCAAGAAAGTCTTGCTTTATTGAATGCCATAATGAATATAAAACAACAAGATAGCGAATTTAACGATGATCAACCAAATATAGATATTGACCAACTATCTAAGCTTAAAAATCTACTCAATGAAGGAGTCATCACACAAGAAGAGTTTGAGGCGAAGAAAAAGCAAATTTTAAATCTATAACATTCTACCAATAGATTTAAACCTGTCCAAACACTGATGACATTAAAAGCTGAAACTTTTTGGAGGAAATGTGTTTTGGTTAAAAGATTTTGTATTAATTGTGGAAAAGAAATCCCATCCGATGTAGATTTTTGTCCTTATTGCGGTGCAAAACAAATCGTTAATAATGACTCTAGCAGTAATAACAGCAATGATAATCATCATAATAATTCGGCGGGACACACTCCTGGCTTAATTACTTCTACCAAACTATATTTTAAAGATATGGCAGTTGTCGACAAACGAATGTCACGTGCTGATTTTTGGTGGTCATATCTAGGCATGGCTATTTTATCATTCGCGACCTTTTTTGCTTCAGGCCTCCTAAATTCTCTCACCAATAATGCTTTGAGCAATATCATTATATTCTTAATGGGCGGCGCTGAAGCTATTTTGGGTATAGCTTCATTTACCGCTTCTATTCGAAGATTACATGATACAGAACGCAGTGGCTGGCTAATTTTATTAGGGTTGATTCCAATTGTTGGAGCTATTATTTTAATAATTCTTTATTGCCAACCTTCTGTTAAAAATACCGAAAGATTCAACGCACCAACTACTGCTGAGTGGTACAAAAAATGGTGGGTCTGGACCATAGCTGTTCTAATAGGGTTAATTTTTGTAGGCAGCTATCAAGAGGCTGCAACATCGAGTTCATCATCGACGGCATCATCAACCAGTACTAAAAATAATAATTCATCATCGAAAGATGATGCGGATTACGATGATGAAAGTGATGAAGATGACACGGATTACGATGACGAAGGTGATGAAGACGACGCGGATTCCAATAGTATTGATTCTAGTAAAGAGTCTGACTACCAAGAATCTCAAGATTCAGAGTCTAAGTCGTCAAATACTTCTAAAGTATCAACTGAATTTAAAAATGCTTTAGAAACAGCAAAAGAATATTCAGATAATATGCATTTATCAAAGGCTGCCATATATGATCAACTTACATCTACTGATGGTGAAGGATTTCCGGCTGATGCTGCTCAATATGCTATAGACAATTTAAAAGCAGATTATAATAAGAATGCTTTAGAAACAGCAAAAACATATAGTAAAGACATGCATATGTCGACTCAAGAAATAAGAGATCAATTAACTTCTGCCGATGGAGAACAATTCACAGCGTCAGAAGCCGATTACGCAATTCAACATTTAAATGGCAAATAGTCATTCCCACTCTGGTGACACGCAGCGGTTCGATTCCGCTGGTGGGCATTAATCAAATGTAAATGGAGGTTTTATCTTGAAATCAATGAAATTAGATGTACTAGACGATAACCCGTTTAACGATCCGAAATATGTTAAACAACGCCTAAAAGATGATGGGGTTTGCATCAAGCCGCACCGTGATATTGTCGATGAGGAGGACTATCAAGAGATGCTCCCTGGACTGCTATCAGAACAAGCGATGATTGAAAAGTTTATCAAAGATAACAACTTAGATGTTGATGTTTCAGAAATATCATTTTGTGTGTAATGCCTAGAGGCTTATTTTTTTGGATCCAAAAAGAACATACGTTTGCATTTTTGAACTGATTTTTCACAAAAGGGAGAATTGATAGTTATGAGAAAATGGAAAGCTGTTAAGCGTCACCCCAATATTTATGAGTACCAAACTAAAAAGGGAAAAAGATACGGCGTTAGGCGGATTTATAAAAATAGTGAAAATAAGTCTCGAGAATTCACTAGAAGCGGGTTTAGAAGTGTAAAAGATGCCGAGATTAAACTCACTGAATTTGAAAATGAACTTTACAACAATAGAATATCGCCTATTGAACATGCTAATATAACTGTCGGCGAATATTTTGACAAAATTGCTGATAGAAATGTTCAGCTAAAAAAATGGCGACCTGACACACAACAAACACAAGTAGGATATTTTAATACACACTTGCGTCCTGTGTTTGGTAATGTAGCACTATCTGATGTTTCTAGATCTGATTACCAACGTTTTATTGATAACTTGGTCAAAAATAACTACGCAAAGACAACAATTAATACAATTAATTCAATCATGCAATTAATAATGAACCAGGCCGAAACTTTCGATCTAATCAATAAAAACAAGCTAAAGCACATTGCAATAATTGGGGCTAAATCAGCAAAAGATTTGACATTAGAGGATACAGACTATAAAAAATGGCTAGATACAGCTAAAAAAATATTGAACAAATATCAGTTATCTATGGTATATCTTTTTACTCTTGGCCCGCGCCGGGAAGAAATTTTAGGATTACGCCTGGAATCGTTTGAGTTCTTAAAAGATAAAAATGGCCAAGAGTTATGCAAAATTACAATTGATTGCGGACGAACTGAATATAAACCTGATGGCGGAGAATTAAAAACCTCGTCATCTTACCGAACACTGTATATTACTGGTGAGATGATTGGGATAATTAAATTTGCTATTAATACTTGTAAATCAATAAGAGAAAAATATAACCTAGATATTAAACCTGATACATTTTTATTTTTAAATGAAATGTCTGGTCATGCAGTTCATATAACGTATCCGTCTAGAGTTTTTACGAAAGTCAGCAAGGCATGTGGTATCCATATCCACCCACACAAATTAAGACACTACTTTGCTACCAGAGCTAAGGAATCTAATTTGTCAGATACATCGATTGCTAAATGGCTTGGCCATTCCAACGTCCAAATGACTAATCAATACACACGCCCCAACAAGAGTAGTGTAATTAAAGTTTATAATGGAGTTAAGCAAGAATTAGGCTTCTAAATCCAAATATTATTTGATGGGTACATGTACCCATCTCGGTACCACAACTTTTTCCATCTTATCCAGCTTATCCCATTTTAAAAAACACAAAAAAACCACCTATCATCCGGATTAACCGGGATAAGGTGGTTTTCGTTTATGTTTAGTTTATTCCCATTCAATAGTTGCATCGCCTAAAAAAATCCTTCATTACAAGTTTCTTAAAAATGGTACCCACTTTTGTACCATATTGATTATAACTTCAACACTTTTTCCATTAATATAGACACTAAATAGCTGTAATGATCGTAAAATAAAAACCACTATTAATTAAAATAGTGGCATAAAAATATGTATCCCTTTTCCAGACAAGGAAAAGGAGGTAAACAAAGGAACTTGTCGAGTCAAATACCCCTATTTGACTCATAGAGGCCGTTACCCTCTAAAAACATATCTATTAGAACCATACTACACAATCTAGTTTTATGCAAGCTTTGTAAATTAAACAAAATACGCTATACTAATTAGTGGACGACACGTAACCACAACCCCATGGAATGGTCGTCTGAAAGGAGGTCGTTACCTCTATGGCAAAACATATCGAAAACTTTTTGCGTGGTTGGGTAGTCCCAATTATTAAGGGGATTATTTCCTCCGCAATTTGGTTCCTCATTATTAACCTGTTTTAATAATGGATACCACAATCTAGAGAGAGTGCCGGCAAGCAGGCCAACTCTCTCTTTTTTGTACACCCTTATTCTAACATACTGTTTTATAATGCAAAACAATATTTCTTAACATAATTTAGTACCATACTATTCTAGTACTGTCCTATCCTGGTTTCAAATTTTATTTACTCAACCGATTTTTTAAAATTATTCCGTAAAGCCTGTATATGTAAAAGTTAATTGGTAATGTTCTTTAATCCCACTAATGACTTCCTTCAAATAGTCTATGTCGTAATTTTTAATTGTTCGTAATGGGATGGAGTGTGGCCGTTTTCCCCTTTTTTCTATGTAAATAAAAAAGTTGTAGCACTTGTCGAATCTGTCATCAACCACATTGATTTTGTAAATCGTGTTTGGAACACGCTTAAAATGCTCCTGGATTCTTTCCAAGATAATTTTCACATCTTTATTCATAGTATAAACACCTCCTGCTAATTATACGAACTTACGTTTGCGTTTGTCAAAATAAAAAAGCCTCCGTCCGAAGACAGAGGCTAAATAATTACTTCCTAATTTTAATAAGCTTAAAAATTACTATGGTCGTTAATACTAATCTGCAACCGGTCCAGTGGTTCGCCGTACATTCCGGCCCATGAATCAAACCCAGCCACAGAACCATTGTCGGCACAGGCACCGAGATAGCCAGCTCGCTGTGTTGATTGTGAGCGGTAGTATGCTTGTTGATAAGTCTCGCCCTTCGGCGTTGTGTAGTACATCTGGACGCCGTCGATTGTGTGTCCTTTAATACCAGCTACACCGTTAACTGTGTCGTTCTTGTTAGCTTTATGGATCCAAGGCAACCAGCCATCTTCGATTGTGTGAACCCGGTACTTAATTGAGCCACGGTTAACTTTAACGTAAAGCAAATCGTGCGCACTGTATGGCATACCTGCAAATCCGTTGGCACCAGAACCAGCGTTCTTAACTGGCGACAACCAGCGACCATTACGTTGATGCATTGCGTAAGTTACATCAACATGCTTCTTATTTGATGGCTTGACTGGTTTTGAAGCTGGATTAGGTCGCTTACCATCATAACCGTTGTGCGTAATTCCAGTTAAATCGACGTTGCCATCAAGACCGCCTCGAATGTAGGTAGATGTGAATTGCCAAATAGCAACTCCGTCCATTGATGGGAACACGCTCCAATATGGTGTGCTACGGACCAAGTAGTCGGGATAAGCTGCAATCCAAAGGCATGTGCCAAACTTCTGTACAATGCGCTTGTAGTCAACATGTGCCAATGTATACGGCTTATAACTGTAGTATATTGGAGTATATCCAGCTTCCTTAATCTTCTGCATACCGGCGATGATAGCGTCCGTATTAGCTTTAACGCTACCACTAGCGCCGTCTTCATAGTCTAGTGCTACAATACTGCCTTTTGGTGTTTTAACGCGTGGCAAGTAGTAGTTAAGGCATTGCTTACCGAGTTCTGTACTACCACCAACACCATACCAAATGTAAGTATGTGCCCGCATCCCTTGACTTAATGCACTAGAAACTTGACTATTGTACGTAGCTTGGTTGATGAACGTTCCACCATAAGATCCACCAATTTGAGCAATAGCAAACTGGTCATTCTTATAACCTTTAACGCCGTTATATCCTTGGTACTTAGCCCAATCTACACCTTGACTACGAACAGATGTAACCGACTTTTTAGCTTTTGCCTTACCAGTTTTAGCTTTGGCAGTGGTGGAGTGTTTCTGAACCGCCTTATGTTGCACGTTGGTGTATTGGTTATTCGTAGCACCACCAGCATTGGCACTGACCAGTGGAGCGGCACTTGCTCCAACAAAAAAGGCTGCTGCAATCGCAACAACCCATTTTAGTTTATTTTTTAGATCCAACGTTATTATCTCCCTTCGGATTATTTACAACTGTTGTATCACTGATTACTCCTAACATTCCTAGAATGGTTAGCACAGTATTAATAATCCCAATGATGTTTTGCCAATCGACTGGATAAGTAAATCCGAACGCTGCCATTAATTGTTGAATTAATACAATGCCTAAACTAATCAATCCTGCCCACAACTTTCCATCATGCCAGTTGATATTTTTTGTTGTTTCCTTAACGTTTTTCATTAGTAGTTTCCACCTTTCCATATTTTGTCGTGTAAGTCCTTAATCCGTTCGTGATGCCTATCTAATCTTCGGTCATGTTCGTCCGCTCGTTTATCTAGTTTTGCGATATCACTCCTTAACTCGCTTAGATTATTATTAAGCATCTTAAAATTCTTGTTTAAGTCTTTTATATCAGCTTGAAAAGAACCAAAAGCAACATATTTAAAAAGCAGGCTGATTATGCCTGCCATAAAGACAACAATAGTTGTAATTGATGCCCATTCTCCCCAAGATAGCCCCAACAGCATGTGCAATACTCCACATCTCCTTTTTATTCAAAATAAAAATGCCTATGCTTCAGGCGCTGTATAATCTTCTCCAGTAATCTCTTTGTATTGTTCCGCTGTAATCTTGTTACATACAACACCGTCACTAACCATACTCTTTGTCCATAGTTGTGCATTGTACCAACTTTTAATCGAGTTAAAATCTGGAAAATCCATCATGCGTTTTGTCCTCCTAATTGTTGTTGAATTTGCATAATTTGATATGCCATTTGAGCATTTTGCTTAACTAGTGTTTGTTTATCCTGGTTATCTTGCATTTGTTGATATCCAAGAGCTGCTACTTGTTGTTCGATTGTTGATGATCCAATTTCCGGCGGCTCAGGTGCTGCGTAATTTGGATTTTCAATCACCTTATCATTCTGTAGCATGTAGTAGCCTGATCTATAATTATCAAAAAAATCATCCGGTAGTTTACTAGCATCAAAATCAGTTAGATCAATCCCAACGATACCGCCCTGTTTCACATAAGAAATTATTTCATTTTTATCATTCAGCTCAAATTTAATCGTACTCATTACATCACTCCCCAAACCTGCCAAATTTCAGCAAAATCAGTATTATTGATCAGCTTGTCAAAAAGAGCATAGCTAATGTTGCTTTTTAACAATAACTTAGTATTGTCTTTGGGATCTTTTTGCAGAACACATTCATAAAAAGACATCCCAATTTGATTGTTAACCAAATTAGTAAGATCAACAACCATTTCATCACGCCTTTTAACTGTGACTAACATTGTGTTGCTGGAAGTTGCAATCACGAAACTTAAAAATTCAAACTTATCAATATTATCCGTCAATTGGATAGTTGTTCCGGCCTTATTAATCCCACCTTTCCACAGTGGATAAAAACGCCAGTCTTCACCCCATCCATTCGGCGCTGAAACATTTTTTCCATCACCATAGCCGTGGATGATCTTATGGAACGACTTACCATTATAGGCAATCGTATGATTATATTGGATATGCTTATCATCCAAGCTATCAACGTCAATGTACGCAATACCGGCTGTATCGTCACGATCCACACCATTTTTTACATTCGACGTAACATAACGTCCTGGCTTAAGGGACAGCATGTCACTACCATCCGGGATTTCTAATCGCTCACCTAGCCCCTCTTTTATCATCCGAAGTTGTTCCACAGTCATAAAACCGTTATGCTCTTCGTCTGCAGGCAGATGTGCCTTGTCTCCACTACCTTGATGTGCAGCTAACATAATTGCAGACAATCTAGCCGCGGTTGGTAAATTTTGGTAATTCATCTAATCCCCCTCTAATAAGTAAATGTCCGATTAGTTCCTAATCCATAACCAGTTGCAATTAATTTTCGATTGACTGGATCTAAAGTGAATAGCGTCCAGCCACCGTCATCCTCATATTGAAAGCCTTTAACATCAATCGAAGAAATACAGCTAATATCGTTAAATCCGTTAGACGTAGTAAATTCTTCGTAATGCAGATGTCCATGAATCCAAGCAACTAGATCACGTTTCCCTTGAGTGACAAAGTTAGTTTTAACATTGACCTCCCAGTCTTTTACACTGTTCGTGACAACGCTAGATTGTCCATTTTTGAAATCATTTAAAATCTGAACAACTTGTGCTTGATTAGTGTGGTGATCTTTCATTCCGTCAGATAAATCAGTATCATCGTTTTCTGTGGGCGTTGCTTGTGCATGAACCACAACAATGGTTGCATAGTCTTCTGGTACATTTTGAAGAGCAACATTCGCCAGCCAATCTAATTGTTCTTGTCGATAGCCCATGTTGCTTATTCCGATATACTTAACTCCACCATCTGAGGACTTAATATCTTCAGGTGTATCGTTCGAATCTAGACCGATTAATCTAACTTTTTTGTCAGGATAATCCTTGTAGAAATAAGTACTATCCTTATCACGATGTTCGTTAAACAATAAGCTACTTGTCATGAAATGTTGCTTGTAATCATCTCTAGAAATGGTTGTTGGAAAGTAATCCGGGCTTGGCTGGATTCCTAAACGATAATTCCGTAGCCTTAAAGTTCCATCATCATGATTACCTCGTAAGGCAAATTTATCAGCATGATTTGCCGTACCAAAAAGCAGTTCTAAAGCAAAATTCTGCTCATCGTTCATAAGACCAGCAGTAGAGTTTAAATGTCCGTCAATGTTATCCCCTCCGGCAACAATCACATCCACACTATCATCCATATACAACGCTCCATTCAATCGATCTATGCCGTACAGAGGGCCATAGTTCGTGATGGCACTACGCATGCCATAATGACTATCGTTAAAAAATAACAAATTAAATTTTGATCGATCTATGGATGCTTTCATATTATCAAGCGCGTTTTTTTCAGTTCCAGATACTGGTTTACCAATAATAATCGAACTATCAACTGGTACCGGTTGCTTTAGCTCTGCCAATGCATTGCTGATTGTTTCATTAACAATTTTAATCTGAGCATCAAAATCAGCTTGCGTAAGCAACCCATCAGCATTAATCTTGTCTTCGAGAGTTTTTAAACGAGCATCTAATGCATCTGCTAATGATTTAATGCTTAGATAATCACCATTTAAATCACCGATAGTTTTATTAAATTCGTTCTTCCAATTAATTAGCTGTTCGGTAAATTTACTGTCAGCCTTCTCAACAATGGCAGTTAATTTATCATATTCATCTTCAAACGGAGTTATATAGTCAGATGGCACAAGCCCAGAAATAACCTTATCAGCCATAACATCTAAACTAAATTCTAAAGTCGTTACACTCATGCCATCCTTCATCAAGCGGAAAAATGCTTGCTTGTATGAGCCTGCAACTTGAAAGGCCGGAGCCGGAAAGTCAAAACGGAAAATACCATTCTTCGCATCAATCATTACTGAATGCTTAGCATCAATAATCCGGTAAAGACCTTCTGGCAGCCATCCTTCAAAAACTGGATTCATCCCGGTCAAATCAACCGGTGAACCATTTCCGTGCACTACGTGAACTTCCACTTGTCGCATACTTTCTTCATACTGACGTGCCTGAAGCCAGTTATACTTTGAATCGTGGAAATCGATGCTAAAATTCTGTTTATCATCGACAAGATTCCGCCGATCATTGTCGATATTAAATGTCATCACTTCCATTAATCAATCACTCCCCGCTGTTTTAATATTTGAGTTACTACAATCTCGATGGATTCCACGTCGGTCCCCAACAGGATGCGATTGATTCGCTCTTTCAAATCTTTGTTGTTTTCTTTAATCATGTCACGCAATCCTTTAAGCATAATTTCCAGGTCTTCCTTGCTGACAAAATCACTGGTGTCGTCAGAATCTATCCATCCAATAATGGCATTGATTGCTTCTTCAGTATTTTTGAAATTGCCAACTAAATCTGTGCGTTCATCCCTATCACCTAAACGTAGATCATCGGTGACCAGGTCAATTCTTTTAAGTTTATCTGACACCCTTAACCACCCTCTTTCGTAAACACTGACTTGCCGTCATCGCCAACCGATAGTACAAAAATAGAGCCATCTGGAGACTTAAATTTAAGCCCCTCAATCGGCTCTACCTGTAATTTGTCTAGCTTGGTTTTGTCAGCTTTCGACATCAGTCCATCCTCATTAGCGTTGGCTACATCTAATCCAACAACTGCATCCTTATGGGTAACTGGATAGAACTTTGTTCCTTCTTGCGCTAAAAATCTCCGTTCAGTCATCAATCTCACCGTCCAATATTGTAGTAATCCCTTTGGCCAGCTGTTCTTTAACGTTGCTCTGGCCACGTTGTAATACGCTAATTTCCTTAGCCGCTTGGGCTTTGTTGGAGTTCAAATCCGCAATCAGTTGCGTAGGATTTAGTAGGAAGTTACCGAATGTAACTGTGCTCTCCTTCGATTTTTCTTGCGGATAAAGGTCAATCTGGATAATCCGCAACTCCTCATCCAATCCTTGTCGGCTCCGGACGAATCCGTAGTTACCCAGCGCCAAATCATTCAGCTTATCGGCAATATTGTTATCCGCGGCGAATCGATTCAGATTAGCTGTATACTGAATGCTGGGACTATCAACTAGGGTGGTCTTCATCTTGTTGATGAGGTCGTTCTTGTCTTTAGCGGTATCGTCGTTATAGATGTCCGCATCGATAACGCCATATACACTTGATTTAGGGCTGGTGTAATCAGCGGTAAACTTCGGCTTGTCGTTATCATCGCTTGGCCCCTCACCATAGACGTGTGTCCGAATTGGCGTGTAATCCGCTGAATTAGCCAACGAATAGATGTCGTTATTGTCGATGAATACAAATGCGTTCTTTTTGCCAATCGATTTGTACAAATCGATATGGTAACCGTTCGCGGTGTACTCAACGCCAAAGGCATTAATTACTGATTCATTAAATAAATCTAGCGCCCGGCTTCGCCCAATTGCGTCAGTAAAATTGTGATTAGGTACCTGGTCATGGATCGTATAGGTGAACTTTGTACCGTCCGTGATAAACCTCATCACGGCGTCTAGACTTTGATTACCTTTTAAAGTTCCTTTAACCAGGTGCTCGTCCAAGTCCTGGACTACCTGGAGAGCAGTCACACTTTTCTGATAATAGTCGTTAAGGCTTTGGCCATCCTCCTGGGTAATTCGATAAACCTGCCCCGTTTCCGGTACGGTAAACAAGGAACGAGCCTGTACCATCTCGTACGCCTGTTTATTTTCGGGAATATTAGCGGTCGTAAAATCCAGTTGTTCCACCTGATTCAATTGTTTGGTGACATGCAAATCGCTGACTAATAACGGGGCTTGATTGCCCGCTATGTCTGTAACAATGACCATCATCATCCCTCCTAATAATAGAACCTGGTGGCCACCGAGAAGGTAAATCCACTGGCGCCTGAAATGGTAAACGTGTTTTTGCCTACATTTAAATCAAGGTAAGCGTGATTGCAGTCCTGGAACGCTAATTGGTTATTTAAAACGGGTTTCATACCGTAGATTTGTAGTTTGTCACTTGCTTTCAACCCCTTGTTATATTTAAACGTTTGACCAGTAGTCGTGTTAGTGATTGTTAGCCCGTTGGCCACCGTTCCTTGAAATTCATACAACACTGGTCGCTCCTCCGCCTTAAGCGGGATATTGCCGAGATTGTAGACGTCAAATTTGTTCGTTGTGAACTTATATGAATAATCTACATCTTTCGGGAGGTTCATCCCTAAGCCCCACTTGTTGTCAAACTTAGTAAAGTTGTCCTCACTGGTCATTGAAACGGATTCGGCAAACCCATCCTCCGACATTAAATTAATCGTGATTGGTTGGGTGAACCAGAAATTATTAAGACGTGGATAACTGAATCCATCCACGCTAACTTTCCAGCGTATCATCGGGATTCGCATGTTAATCACGTAGAAAGATTCGTATCCGGGGAATACCCGAAGCACTCGCTCCCTCATTAATTCGTAATCGTACACGTCATGCGCTCTAACCTGCACAACCAGTGGAATCGTCGTCTGCTGAATCTGGGAGGCGGTCTGTGTTGCTTTCGTTTGGTGAATCTGGGTGAACGTGTGTTGATATGCAGGACTGGGCGGGTCAAAGTTAATCACCCGTATATCCAGGTCGTCTAAATTGTACGTAGTACCGTCCAGGTGCTGGATCAGAATGCTTTCTGTCATTAGTGGAACCCACCTCTCTTCTTCGTTTCAATAGTAATCTGCTTCGATTGTCGTGCTTGATTGATTGGGTAAGTTGCATCTGCAATCACTTTGCCGTCCAAATTAATAACAGTGTTGATGTTGCCACCTTCGCCAGCCGTTGCCACGCTAGCCCCGGTGTTAGTAGGATTGCTAACGTTGGCAATCGCTTTCCCAGCGAATTGGTGCGCCTGTTCTGGCACGTGACTAATTGCGTTAAGTGCGTGGGCCAGCTTACCATTCGGTGCTTTTTTGAGCCGTTCCGCAATGGTTTCCATGATTAGGTCATCCGCTGTGGCACGGCTTGGATTAATGGCCACTTCAGGTTCGCCTGGCACTTCATTGAAAATGTTGAGCTTACCCCATTGGCCCCAGCCACCATTAGCATGCCGAACCGCACCAGTTGGGCCCCAGCCACCAAGCGTCAAATCAGAACGCCAGGTCGTGTCGTTAAACATGGCTACCAATTGGTCGAGGGCGGACAAGATGTTCTTGTGTCCAGGCATAGCATAGTGGCGGAATGTGGAATCGATAAATTGGAGAATTCCTTTAGATGGGTGCCCTAATTTAGCATTCCTATCAGTATGATTGACAATAGTTGGGTTTCCCCCAGATTCATGTTGGATAACATTTTCAATATGCTTAATATCGCCACTAGTAATCGAAACACCAGCAATTTTCGCAGCTTCACGGATTAGATCGCCAGAGACCTTACCACCGCTAGCTGTGCCAACACCGTCTGAATCTGTAACTAATGGTGCGAGATGCTTTTTAATAAATGAGAAGACACCTGGACCAAGTTCTTTTTTGACTAGGCCAACTAGCCCCTTGTCAGCCTTGGTGTCCTTCTTTTTATCATCTTCGACTTTTAGACCACGGACACGACCATAGATTGGTGTGCCAGGAAATGTTGAAACTGGGCTCTTACCAATATTAGGGTGAGAACTAGGACTCATGGCCGACCAATAATAACCGTTACCCATGTAGACCCCAATATGCTCATCATTCCCAATCAGATCGCCGGGACGCATTTGATCTTTCGAGATACGTTCAGCGTGACGAATCTGGGCCCCAGAAACTCTAGGATATTGAATACCAAACGCTTGCTTTAAGGCGTACATTACCAACCCGGAACAGTCGAAACTATCCGGGCCAGTAGCGCCCCAGACGTACGGTTTACCAGTTCCGTACTTTTCAACGGCTTTTAGCAATCCGGTTGCATCACCACTAGCACCGCCAATGGCTTCGTTGATAACGTCCCAAACGGTCGCCCACCATTTCTGACCTTGCTTATCCGCTTGTTTTTTAAACACTGTTTCGAACGCCTTAGGCACATCGCCCTTGATTTTTGGCTTTTTACTAAATAGCGCTGCAAACGACTTATTAACGTTTGAGCTTAGTCGTTCAGCCAATTCGATCAACTGCTGATAGCCGCCGTTGACGCCCTTAAATAGTGACGAACTAAAAATTCCAGTCCCATCCGCGAAGTGCGTTAGTCCTGACATCTTAAACATTTTATTTTCAGTTGCATTTAAAACAGCATCGCCGGGTTCTAAATAATGCAGTACGTTGTTGCCAGCTGGTTCGTAAGAGCTACCGTCGGCTTTAACCACGCGTTCTACATTGTTAGTTTCAGGGCTGTCGTTGCCGTCATTGAGCATGGCCAGTGTGCCACGAGTTAGACGGCCATTCTCCACAAGCCCGGTACCGCTAGCGAACTTAATCGGTGAAATGGTCTTGGGCGATCCGCCGAATTTACCAAGGACATAGTCAATGCCCTGGATACCGCCATTAATGTAACCAGCTGTTTTGTGCATGCCGGAGTTAGACAGGTCAGCAATGTCCTTCCAGACTGATTTCCAACTGGAACGCAGCGTGTTACCGAGTGACTTCCAGGTCTTTTCAAACGAGTTGCTGAAACTATTTTCAGTTTTAAGCATCTTGTTGGTTGATGAGGATAGGTCACTCTCAATCTTGTTAACTTCCTTCTTCTCATCGTTGGCGGCATCTTTCCAGAGCCGTTCCCAATCACGCTTAAAATTGGACTTAAAGCGATTGAGGTCGTGGATGATTGAATTAGTCATGTTATGGAACACTTTAATGAAGCCAGTGTTGCCAACCGCCTTATTAGCAATCTGGAACTGTTTCTTAAGTTCGGAACCGAACTTCGACTTAGCAGCTGTTTTATCAAGCTTGCTCAAATCCTTGTTAAGCTTGCTCAAACCTTTGTCCTTTTCAATCGACTTCATCGACTTAGAAAGCGTCTTAAACGACTTAGCTAAAGTGGAGATTGGCTTAGCCAGCTTACTCCAGTTCTTGGAATCGGACTTAATCTCCTTGCTAATTGATTTAAGCTCTTTAGACGGGTTATTGGCCTTTAGTCCCTTTTTTAATTTTTTTAGATAACTAATAATTTTATTTTTACGAAGTGTCTTATCAAGCGATTTAATATCCTTTTTAAAAGCAACTAAATTTTTATTATTTTTACCAAGCTTTTTTACAGCTTTATTTGTTGCATTAATAGCTTTAGAAAAATTCTTAATTGCTTTTTTTTGCGATTTCGCTTCCTTAGAAATATTATTATTTTTTAACGCTTTTTTCAGCTTTGGCAAAGATTTACCAAGCTTTTTAAACGGATCTGACTTCATTGATTTAGATATGCTTTTCAAAGCGTCTTCATAATCTTGCATCAACGGAATAATCGCTTTTACATTATTGATATCTTTTTTGGTAACCTTAACGGTTGCAACATCTTCGATTGCTTCTTCAGTAGATGTTTTATGCTTAAACTTCTTGGACTTCTTCGACTTTGGTTTTTTATCTACGTGGCGATTGCCAGTAATGGTATCCCAAACGTTTTTAGCATCATCAAGAACTGAGCCTAGAAAGCCTTTTGATGTCTTAACGAAGTCTGGCCACATCTTATCAAAGCGGCCACTAAATAAGTCAGCCGCTTCTTTACCAGCCAAACCAAATGACGTGGCAAAAGTCTTCTCTGGCAACATGATTGTCTTCCACATACCTTTAATCACGCCGTCAGCAATTCTAATCACTGGCGCAATTTTTGGATGTTTCTTTTCAATCTTTGCTGTAAAATTATTGAGCTTGAACATGGCTTCGCGAGTGTCAAAACCAATCTTAGCAATAATGCCGTGTGGCTTGTAGCCTTTGGCCCAGTCATTCCAGCCGTTACCGAACTTTTTAGTGGCTTTTACTACCCAGCCACCAGCTAAGTCACCGATGATGTTGCCAATCGCCGCGCCAGCTGGGCCGCCTAAAGCGAATCCAATCCCAGCACCCAATAGGCCACCGATGCCTTTACCGGCATTTTCAGCCTTTTTATTTTGGTCTTTGGTAGTAAATGCCTTTACTAAATCAAAAGCTGATAATGATAATCCTAGACCGGTGACAAGTTTGCCACCAAGTCCTTTGCCGAAACTAAGCATCTTAGACGCTAGCCCTTTCGGCATCAACTTTGACGCAATGCCACCAAGTAATCCTTTTGATGCTTTAGCCGTTCCGAAGCGTTCCCCTCGGGTCATGGCCGCCGCATCTACTACACTGCTACCAGCCGAAGGAGTGGTGCTTAACGCATCCATTACCTTTCTAATTCCGTTAACGGGAATACTAGCGATACCTTTAATGCCTTTGTAGATGTCCCAAATCGTGTGAGCCGCGCTAACCATCTTCTTGGCCATGAAGTACGTTACTAGCACTTTACCAACGTTCTCCACAGCGTCTTTATGCTTAGCGATTTCTTTCAAACCTTCGGCCACGCCTTTAATGCCATCAGACTTAACCCCCGGAATCATCTTAAACATCCCAGTAATTTCATCCCAGGCACCTTTACCGACTAGTCCAACGATTTCCCCTATTGAACCGAAGATGTCAACAATGCTGGACTTGTTTTTGTCAATATAGTGCACCATGCTGGCGACGCCTTCAGTAACCTTGCTAATTGCTCCGGACACCAGTTTGGCGTACTTTTCCATCATGTCGTCAGACATCAAATCACGTAGATCCTTCGCCGCACTCTTGGTGAGCTTAAAGGACGAGTTCATGATTTTGCCAGTAAGCACTTGCCAACGCGATTGCATGTACATAGTCATTCCTTGGAACGAAGTCATCGCTTCGGCAGTACCGCCTTTGTACTTTTTACCTAAGTAATCAAGCGCATCAGTGAATTGTGTGGCCGTCATTTTACCCGCCGCACTCATTGCATAGAGTTGCTTCATTGATTTACCGGTTGCCTTTTGCAAAGCTTCCCCAAACATTGGGAACCGATTAATCATTACGGCCATGTCTTCGGCGGAAGCCTTGCCACCAGCGACAATTTTGGCGAACTGCTCACCTGATTCGGCCAGTGCATCGTTACTCATGTGCAAAGTAGAACCTAGGGCAACGAATGCGTTAGTCCAGTCCTTGGTTTCTTTAACGTTAGAATGAACGTGGTAAAACGATTGTGCCATTCGGTCAATGGTATCTGCCGCATAAATAGAGTGTTGCGACAGGCTGTTAATGTAGTTGACCAGCTCCTTACCGTCACGTGGTGCTTCGGTCGTTAAAGCTGTCCACACGGTGCGCATGGTATCTTGCTCTTTGTTGTAAGCCATACCAGCTTGGGTGGCCGCTTTTAACCCGTTAACAATCGCGGTAAGTCCATTAGTAATTAGCGTGCCAGCGAAGGTTCCGGCCATAACATCCCGAATGCGGTGGGTGTGCTCCTTGAACGTGTCAATCTGCCTTGTTATGCCTTTGATACCACGATTGAAACCACTAAAATCAGCCTTAAATCTCTGTTTAACCGGGTTCTTGAACTTTTGACGGCTCCGGTCAGCACGACTAACTTTTTCGTCAAATTCGGTCGTGTCTGCCTTTATAACTTGTTTAACCGTCTTGCCCATCTCTTCGCGAATGCGATCATGAACAGACCTTGCTTTGTTGGCCATCTTGTCAGCATTCGCCGTGAAGTCCTGATCCATCTTGTCGCCAGTGTTAGTGCCTAGATTGGTTAACAGGTTCTTTATGCTTTCATAATCCGGGAGGAACTTCTCCTTGTGCAACAGCACATCGATGTTAATTGTTCCATCTGCCATTTATTAACCTCCCTTCTCTCTTTATTTCTGTAACTATTGACCTTGCTTAGCTTGCACGGCCAGCATGTTGAACATTGACCCGATTGCATCATCAACAGCACTGGTGCTTTGTCCTTCTAGGGCATAATAATTCTGCTTTTCAATAAGGCTAGTCAGTGCGTTGCCTTCAAGGCCTTCAGTACTGCTTTGGCGAATATCAATAATCCGCATTAATGGCGATTTAGCCGATAAATTGTTAAATAGCGCTCTGAACTTCTCCCAACGCAATTTATCCATCTCATCCAGCAGGTCGATGCCATAATCAAAAATAAAAGACGCATAGATTGCCTCTGCGTCTTGCGTGTAACTAAATGATTTAGGCGAAGGGCCAGATTGGTCATCGCCCTCGATGTTGTTATATGGTTCCTGGTGAATATAGTCGTTAAGGTCTCCTAACGCTTTAACAGCCACTTCATAATCGTCAGCTGTTTCGAATGTCAGACCAAAACCGTCAAAAAAGTTCTGCCATCCAAGTTCCACTTTGGCAGTCCATTTCAAGTCGTCATTCTCGCTGACTTTATACCATTCCAGAACGTTGTTAAATGCCAGTTTAAATTCCACTTCGCCAATGCCGGTCATCATTGTTGATTCAAGCTTGTCGGTTAATGACAGCATGACTATCGCCTACTTCTTGGACTTAGACTTGATTTTTGTCTGGTCAAGATACTTGTTAATTTCGCCAAAAATCGTAGCAAGCGCCCGAGTTGAGTTGTGGCAATATTCATAAATTTCTTGGCCAGCATTGTCGCCAAAATACTTGTCGAAAAATGGAATAATAGCATCCCGAATTTCTGCATATTCATCACGGGCAAAGTCTAATTGATCATCAACTGGCATTTCATTAAATTCTTCCTCGTCCATCTTGTCGAGATTTTGTAACGATTTAGTTACGGTTAGTTCAACCCGTTGGATTTCTAGCGCACATTCATCGTCATAGGTTAACTTACGTTCTTTGCCTGCGATTCTAAACGAGTAAACCAGTCCTAATTGATTATCAATATTAATGTTAATTGCCATGTTAATTCGCTCCTTATTTAATGGCCGCCCCGATCCGGTACTGTGCATTTATTCGGCGACTGATTGTTATGTTAAGCTGTGGCGGTAACAGTTACCGCACACTTGTCAGTTAGTCCTCCATCATCCGTTGTGACGGTGATATTAGCCTCGCCTTCGGTCACTGCTGTGATTGTGCCGTCGTCGGCTACAGTGGCCACAGCTTCGTTGTCCGAAGCGTAGGTCACCTTCTTATTGGTGGCATCATCAGGCGCGACTGTAGCCGTTACTTGCTTTGTATCACCGACGTGCATCGACGTCGTCTTTTGCGATAGCGTTACGCCGGTAACTGCCACGGTAGCATCAGGGACGTTAAAAGCTGGTACATCGACCTTATCGGACGTGTTCGTTCCATCTGTAAATGCTACCTGGTAATCACCAGCCGCTACCTTAGTACCTGGTGCTAATCCTGTGATAGCTACCTGGCACGTGCCGGTGTCGCCTTGTGCAACTGGCTTGCCATTCTTATAGGCCACCAATGATTGATTACTTCTGTCTGCCATGTTGGCACCTCCTAATTAGCATTAACGGTTGCCCCGTCTTTGTTCGGCGTAGCTGAGACACCGGACGGGGAATCTATTTTCCCAACTGGCCACCATCCCCGGAAATGATTCCGTTTTGACCAGTGCCATCATCGTTGTTAGTTCCATTCGTTCCAGGTACCGGTACACCATTCATCGAAAGTGTGAACGAGAATGTTTGGCGGGCATTAGCATTACCACCGAACGGAACGATAGATGTCAACGTGCAGTTCGCGGTAATTGTATTTCCACCTTGATCAGTCCAGCGAACTAACGTACGTAAGGCATCGCCCATTGCCATGAAGCGAGCTGCAATATAATCTTGTGCTGGATCACCAACGACGCGTTGGCCAGTAATGGCAAATGTAACTCGTTTTCCAGTTTCGTCTGTTTCACCCCAGCCTTTACCGTTCCAAAAATTTTGTGTTTCAGATGTCGCATTAGCAGCAGGTGTCATTGACAAGATTCCTTGCGAAATGTTTGCCCATTTAGCATTTTTAACATCGTCGCCTTCGGCCGTTGGATCTTGGCCACCGTTTAGATCAATTTCTAGTTTGTTGACCCAGTTTTCTGGTCGTTTTAAAGTCTTTTCAGGCATTTTAAATTCCTCCTATTTATTTGTCCGTGTAATAATTTGTACAAAAAAATTGAGCATGTAATCGGTGTAACCTTGCTCGTCCTGTTCGGACATGCTAGGTAATCCGGTCTGCTCAATTTCTTGAAAAATATAACTGTCGTCATTGCTTGGTATATCATCAACTGTTTCAAGGTAGTTACTTATGTCCCACATGAACTTATCAGCCAGTTCTGCGTCTTTTGTTCGCATTGCAATCGTGTAATTCATACGCTTTGTCTTATTACCCGACCAATCTTCATCGAGTGTTGACGACCCTGGATCAGGCGCCAATGCAATGCACTCCCCCGGTCGCATATACCCAGCAATAACTTTGTATGGCAAGTCGACTGTTTCATTAACCGACTCAACCAATCTTTCTACTAAATCCATCTATAATTTGCTCCCTTCAACGAAAGCTTTTTCGATGTTGCCCATCTTTTGGCTGTCGCCTTTCACACGCAAGTCCCAGCGCCGACTAGTGCCGGGTGTGGTGTAGTGCTTGACCTTATGGCCGTTAATTACGCCGTAGAACTGTGCCCTGGCGTAAGGAGCATGATAAACGACTGAATGGCCACTCACGTTTAATGTGGCGCTCTCTCGCAGTGCATTAGAGCGCTTTGGCACGAATTGCTGCATCTCGGTCATGGCTTGATTGACTGCCAACTTCTCACCGTTGTTGAAGCGGTCGGGTATCTTGTTGAAGTCTCCAAGATTTAGATCCACATTGAAAGCCATCACAGCACCTCCAATTCGTACGAATAAACGTCATTGCTGTATGGATGCCGATTGTCGACGATGTTGGTAACGGTGTACTCCACGTCTTCAAAAATCAACTTGTAATTATTAACTGCGTCGTGTTTCAGCACGGGCAACGGCGTTGTAATTCCGGCATAAAAAAAGACTATGGCGTTGGCCACAATCTGTCGGTCGTTATTGGTACCGGAGTAGATTGTCTGTGGTTGCACCACACAATTGCGGATGACAACTTTTTCGTAGTCCGGGTTACCCCAAGCATCAACATTCCCAGTTGGAACCTCTAACGTGACTGTCTGCATTGCCATGCACTTTGGTATTTTAGGTATCATTGGCAATCCACCCCCCGATATATTAATCCGGTATTGACCAACATACTAATAGCCGATCTAACCACGCCGCTATTGCCATACGTCACTGCGTCAATCCCTGAACCGTCCGATTGGATGGTAGTCCGTCCAATAGAGACGCTCTTCACATCGTTATCAGCACGGGCAACCGACGAGTTGAGCCCTGATCCAAATTCAAATTCGCACTGCAAAGCGATTGCTTTCTCGTATTGAGTCGCGCGATACACTAAGAATGCATCATCCGAATTTAAATCGTCTTTCAGCGAATGAAAGTATGGATCATAGAAATGTCGGGTTACTTCTTCCAATAGCATTTCAGAATCAACAATTACTGAATCGAAATCCTCTTTTTTAAGCTTGTTAAATCCGAGGTCGGTGTATGTTTGATAATCCATCTCATCACCTACTTAGCTCCAATAATTGCCCCATCTTTAGTCGGGGGTGCGGTTACCCCGGATGGGGCGTCTATTTTGACGCGTCTCCCGCAGTTGCCGACATGTAGATACCAGCTTTAGCGTTGTCTAGAACAATGGCGTCAAAGTAACTTAGCCCTTTGATTGTGTAACGGTTACCGTTACGGTCACTGTCGGGTGTAATTACTGAAACGTTGTCATACTTTACAATTGGCGCCACGGTTGTGAGTGGGGTCAAAATAAAGTTAATGTTATCGGTTAAACCTAGGCCAGCTAAACGGTCTTTTGAAACACGTAAGATTGGCACACTGCCATCTAATTGGGCAACAGTCCGGTTGATACCGTTGATGCCCATTTGATTGGTCGTAAATGTCCGACTAACTCCACTGGCATTCTTAAGCTTTTGGTAGTAGTCTGCCGATGCAAACATTACGAATCCACCAGGAACCTCCGTGTCGAACATGTACTTTTCAGCTTCATCGTAAGCGGCTAACGCGTTCTTTTCGTCAATCGTGTCGCCAACTGTCTTACCTGCATTGTCATGTAGGGCTTGAACAGCTACCTTGTCACGACGTGGGACAGTGATTAAGCGTTGGTGCTCTTCAACCACGTTGTTGACCTGGTAAGCGCCATTTTCTGACATGTCCAATTCGTCCATGTCGTAGGCGAACCAATCTTCGTGGGTCAACTTCACGGTTTCCTTTTCAACGTTAATCTTGGAGCGCCCATTGTCTTCGTTTCGCTTGTATTCCGATGGTTGAACGAAGCCACTCATCTTATTAATTCGAACCTCTCTGGCCCCCACAAAATCAGCAGCGGTAATCCCACTTGCTCCCCCTTGTAGAACGTTCCATACTTGACTATCGGCTTGGAATTGCTTGTCAATTTCAGCCATATCTCTTGAATCTAATACTACTGGCATAATTTATTCCTCCTACTTTTCTGTTAATCTACTTGCAATTTTTGAAACTAATGAATCACCTGATTCACCACCACTCGGATTGCCCTGATGAAACACGTTGATGTGCTTGCCGTCTGGCTTAGATTCGTCAGATTCGAACAAAAACCCCTTATCTTTCTTGACAGCGTCAATTTGCTCTTTGAGCCCGGCCACACTGCCATCTTCGTTAAGCTTTAATGTGTCGCGATTGATGAACGGCATAACCGCCTTTGCGTCACGTGCCTTAGCTCCGGTAAGTGCCAGATTGATAGCACTGTCCACCTTCGTCTGTTGCAACTGGGATTCGAGGCTTTTCTTAGTGTCCTCGTTAGCCTTTTGAAGGTCGGCGATTTGTTGCTTAAGTTCTTCGTTGTCGCCGGCACTCTTCTTAAGGTCTTTGAGTTGACCATCCCGGTCATCCAGTTGTCCCTGTAACGACGTAATTTGGTCATTGGCAGTGTTAAGCTTGGCTTCCACCTTATCAATGTCCTTGCCGTTTTCAGCAAGCACTTGGTCAACGATGTCATCCGCCAATCCGAGTTTTTCTTTCAAAAATTTACGTTCCATATCCTGCACGATCCTTTCGTTTTTGATGTCGCAGTCACGACTGCGTGTGATATTGTGCATAAAAAATAAGCCTTTTTACGACATGCCCAGGTCGATGTATATTAGTTATATGTTTTTTCGCGTGAATAATCGCGATACAAGAAATCGTTATCCTTAACCAGCTTGCGAATCCTTCCACGGTGAGTGGCTAGCATATTTTTATAATGATTAATCTTGGTTTCATCATTCAACCGCTTGGCTACTTCCAGCATTTTCTTATCACGCCGGACGTTGCGTTCAAGTGCCCGCTGTTGCTGTCGAATTTGACCGTTTTTAATTGCTTTATCTGGGTCATACTTCTTAAAAGGGTTAGTGTTAACCCCTTTAACGTACGGGTATAACGAATGGTGGCAATTAACGCCCTGTGTTCCGGCTGGTGTACCATAGCCGTGGTCATAAATCGTGTCGTATTCGCTGTCGAAATCAGGATCGTCCCTCGGCACGCGATTCAAGATATGCCCTTGGATTGGTGCGCAGGCTGGCCGGGATGCGGCGTGGCTGTCCATGGTAACCAGCGTTACGCCGAACTCGTCCATCGAGTGCATCCGTGTCTCGTTAAACGTCCGGTGTGCTGTAGTGTTGACTACGGACCTCACGTAGCTATCTAGCGCCCAACGACGCCCTGCTGAATCAACCAGATTAGTTTCTAATCCAGAATCAGCTAACTTATAAATTGCATCGTTAACGGCTCTCTCGTGCGTTTTAAGACCGCTTATTGTCTCGACAGTTGATTGATTGACCACTTTCCTAAGCGCCCGCACAGCCGCGTTATTGGCTTGATTATTGCCACCTAGCGTCTCATTAGTGACGTTGTTAATGTCCTTGTACGTTTGATTTAGCAAATTGCTTAGGATGTTGCTGTTATCTGGCATTACTTTGGGATGCACGTCCGTAAGATGTTCCAGCTGGTGGTTAATCTCATTGTTAATCGTCCGGCCATCGTCCAGGACTAGCGAGCGAATCTGTGATTCAGCTTTGCCGGTGACGTCTGCCAGTAACTCGATAGTCTGATTACTTAGCAAACCAGCCTTTTTTAATTGTTCGGCTTGCCACAGTAGCACGTTGCTTGCATCGACCTTGTCTGCTTTAGATGCACCGATTAGGTTGATAATCCGGAATATAATTTGTTGCTGTAATTCGCTGTATAAATCGACAATTGAATCTGCCTTATTGGACATGTTCTTTTCGGTTAGCATTAGTCACCATCACCACCACCCAGTTCCGTAGTCTGTTGACCACCAATCGTGTCAGTGTCTGGCTGTTCGGCTTGAATCTTAGCTAATTCCTTTCTGGCATCGTCCTCGGACAATCCATAATTACGTTGCAAAAATGTAGTCTTCGACAGCACACCAGCCACCACGTTTTTCAAGTCCTCTTCCATCTGCTTATCTTTGTCGACCGTGACCCCATCGTCGTACTTAATATGGATTCCAATATCATTCAGGTCAAAGTCATTCGGTAATGTAAATGGCGATTCTCCATTAGGAAATAGCTTAGATGCCATAGACAGCTCTAGGATTGAGACACATAGTTGCTCAATGGCGGCCGTTACATTGGTCAAGATGCTAGACCGCGTCTGATAAGTCATGCTGTTCTCGCTAACCACCGCTGTGGCCGTCTGCATCCCATTGTGCGGGTCATAACTAAACGTTCCGGGTGCCATGCCGATGTTGGCTTCGAATTCCCGTAACCATGTGTTCATGGAATCAGTAAACTGTTGTACCCGAATGTCGTTGGTCATGTCTTGGATTGAAATATCATCCCCAATCATCTTCACGTAAACATCCGTATCCGTGTCGAACATTGGTCGGTGGGTATGCTTATCGAACTTCATCAATTCTTCCGGTACCGCAATCTTGCGCTTACCATTGCGAATCTCCCACATAAAGGAATCATGCGTTAAATTCAGATTGTCCAGGGCAGTCTTGCTATTATCAACAATGCCGATGCCTAACGGGCTCTCTAACGAGATGTTGTTAGCGCCTGGCATGCGGAAATAGCTAAACAACGGTTTAATCATCCCTTCTGCGTCAAAGATCGCTTGTGGTTCCATGTCAGGGTACAAGGTTGCGAGTGGCACCTGATTACCGACAATGTCTGCCGTCTCCGAACGATAGAGTTCGTTGGTTACCACGTACTTGTTGTCCTTCCATTCATGGAATTCTAGCAAAGTGTAGTAGACGTTGCGGTCATGCTCACTAACCACCGTTCGACTTGAGATTGCGGCTTCACTAATTGAGTTGGTATTGGATTGCAACGGAAAGAATTGGTCCGCTCTCACCCATGCAATCTTGATGGTGCCGTCTGTTCCAACATAAGGACGCATAGCAAAGCCACCAGCGACGACACCTTTTTCAAGATTCATCTCAAACTGGTTTTTGAAATCATTGGCACTAAGCACATCATTCAGGTATTTTCCAACTTCGTCGTTATCAAAGCTAATCTCACATTGTTCGTTGAACACAATCGAAGCAATTCGTTGTGCCGCTCGTTTAGTTAGATTGACAGAATTAAACGGCCGATAGCGTCTAACGTTTTCAGCGTCAATGTAGCTAACCTTGTCGTACCGATTGGCATAGTATTTGAAATCCTTGACAATCCGGTCGTATTCCGCGGCGCTCATACTAATCCGCGAATCATCAACGATCCGCGATAATGAGTTCGTTGCTCCCACAGCTGCCGCCCCCTTCCATAACATATTTTTAATTTTTTGAATTATATTCATTTGTATCACCTACCATTTCAGGTCTAGGTCTCTTAGGTTATCTAATACAAAGTACTGAAACTGGTCACACGTATGGTCGTCCACCTTAATGACCTTTGGATCATCGGTGTTAACCGTTTTTTCATCCCATTGATATTTCTGATGCTGTTTAATAAAGATTTCATTTTCTGGTATATCGAGATAATAAAAACGCCCAGTTGCAAGTAGATGCTGGACGTTGTCAATCATTTGTGTTTTATCCACCTTTTTAACGTGGTGGTAACGCTCGTTATAACGCTTAATCATTTCATGATCTAACGCAAAATCAGATGTCGCACTATCGGCGGACTTCTTCCACGGCTCCATCCCCCATTGCTCTATCCACTCATGTTCGACCTTGTGGAGGTCTTCGGCGAAGTCACTCGGTGCTTTCTTATTGACCTTGCCAACAGGCGAATAGTAGTACGTATTAAGCAGGATTACCTTGCCCGTGTTGGTCAGTCCGTAGCAACTCTCGGTGGTAGCAGATGTTTGTTGCCCGCTATCCTGTGAGAAGTAGATGTTCATTAGGTACTCATCATCTGGGAATGCGTCCAGGGGATGAAACAAATTCATGTTGTAGATGTTCGTTCCAAGTCCAACGGCTTCGCCCAAATACAAGTAACGATAATAGTCATAGTCCGATTCCTTGATATTGTTAATCTCATCTAACATCTGTTCATTAACAAGGCCCAGTTCATCATCGAGGTAACTAGATTTATCAACGAACCAGCCTTTCTTGCTACGCTGTTGCTCCGTCCATTCATTAATCCATTCGTATGGATTCCGTGGTGGATTCCAGCTCCAGAAGAATTTAACTTGCTTAGCTTTGGGATGCTTTTGTCGGATAAAAGTCGAGTTTGTTTGGTCGAATTCTTCGGCATTCTTAAACTCCGCCGCTTCTTCGTACCACACCGCAATCACGTTGTTAATGTCATTGGATTTCAATTTTTGGAAATCATCTTGGCCATAGAAATGGAATGCACATCCTGTTCGCTTATGCACGATTTTGTAGGGATGCGACTTCGCATTAAACTGGCTAATTATCCCAAATTTGCGCAACGCCCACTGAATTTTTTGAAACACTGAATCGGCAATCGTGTTGGCCACCTTGCGGATAACAACAACGTTGGCCACATCATCATTAATAATGTAGGGCGTCATCATCATTACCAGCTTAAGAGCAATTGTAGACGACTTAAACGAGTTACGACCACCGCACATCAAGATGTAAGGACAATCCGTTTGCCAGATGCGCTTAAAGTGCGGTTGCACTTCTTTCTGGATGTTAATTGTTGGTGTCATCATCATCACTCCACTCATCTACAATTACAATGTTGCCGTCACCGCCATTAGAGTTGACCTCGTTAGCCTTCGACTGTGCAATGTCCGCTTCGGCCTTAGCCCGCTTGCCTTCGTCACTAATATGCAACAGACTAGTAATGCGGTCGAGTGAGTTCAGCATGGCGTCTGAGTTAGCCTTTCTAACGCCATACCGGATTACGTCGGCTCGGGCTTCATTATGCAAAAATGTAAGTGAACCAACCACTTGGTCTAATGACCACTCATATTTAGCCGCTACTTCCTGCTGAATCTTAGTTATTCTTAGCGCAACCTTTTCCTCTTTTGCCAACTTTGAACTATTGGCCATCGCTGTTGATACTGACGGCTCGTTCTCCTCGTACGCGATCATATACGCCCGATACAACGGCAATCTTTTAGCCCCTACTAATTGACAAAACAGTTCTTGCTTGGCATTTAGTTCATCATCCGCACCCGCACTTTTGTGTGCACCCTTTTTCACTTTTGTGTGCACCCTTTTTTCAGGTGGAGATGCACCCTTTTTAGAACCACGTTGCCAACCATAACGGTTCTTCCACGATTTAACTGTATTAATTGAAACATCGTACTTAGATGCTATGTCTTTGTACTTCATACCAGAGAGATAATCTTTCTCTGCTTGCTCTTGTTTACTCATCACATATCACCACGCCTCCAATCAATCTTAATAGTTTCTCTTTCTTTTTCGGGCACAATAAAAGGACGGTCCGCTTTAGGATCGTCCTTCTTATGTTGTTTAAACTGTTTGTCGAGATCACTAAATATTCGTATCTCGGTTGGGCTAATGTAGCCCCATTTCGTCATTTTCATAACTATTACTCTCTTTTTTGTTAAGAATATGAGACGGTGAGGATTTGCACCCCACATGACTGTGTCGGCATAGGGAGTAAATCCCGTCATTTTAACACCGCTCCGATTGGTTCACAGCCTCTGCCATTGTGTTATAGCGTCTACCTATTCCGCCACATCTCACCTGGTAGTTGTCCCCGATGGTTTCCGAGTAGGACTTGTGAGGGACTTTCCGCCTCAATGAGGGTAGCTCCCTACTTCTTTTGTGCTTGCTCTTCCGTAGCTGCCAACTACGTCAAACACACCCGTTCTAATCCTGAATGGAATCGAACCATTAACATCTCAATTATAAGTTGAGAACTCTAGCCATTGAGTTACAAGATTAATAAGAGGAGCAAGGACTCGAACCCTGCAAAGCCTTAATAGTGGAGCTGACCAGATTTGGACTGGCGACCTCTTGATTATCCATCAAGCGCTCTACCACTGAGCTACAACACCTGGGCTCTTAATCTACATCCGTTCATTCTTAATCATTCGCGACTAATCAAGAGTTGCTAGATATCAGATTGCATGTGCCGTTCATGCTATCCTCTAAATAAGGCAATGAGGAATCGAACCTCATCACGCTTTCCGCACGCTGAACCATCTGCCTTGCCTTAGCTTTCAACTCGGAGCATTTGCGATTTAATATCGCAACGTAGATGGCAGGATTCGAACCTGCGACTGATTAACAGTCAGGTGCTCTACCAACTGAGCTACATCTACAATTAGCCGAAGGATTGAGATTGATGGGCAAAATATATAAATCTAATGGAGAAACGCAGTAAGGAAATCTATTAATTGGTATCTCTCAATCCTTCGACACTAACATTCTAACGCCCTTTTTGCCCAAAAAATTCCGACGTTTTTCCGATAAAATTCCGCTCTTTTTCCGACGTTTTTCCGATTTTTTCAATCCGATAAGTATTCATGGAGATCAGTTTCTCCAAAAGTTTGGTATTCGTACGAATCTGCAAAAGCGTTTAACGCATATTTTTTATAATCATCGTACCTGGATGAAGTCATGTGGAATCTCCTGTAACACCAACTATTGCTCTGCTTCTCTATTATGTTATACATGATGATGTCCTTAGACATTTCGTCTAATGCCCTAATGGCCTTAACGACTTTTTCATAATCAACCTGTTTTTCAATAAAATCGGTTAACTTTTCTTCTGAACTATTATCAAATGACGGTGATTTTGGCATTCCATCAATCACAACAGCTTTGATTCCCGCTGGATTGTTGCCTGCCCGTCTACAGATGCCTGGATAATCATATTCAAAAAACTTTTTAACCTTCCGTGCTGTCCCCTTACGGTCTATTTGTGGTATCAAAACGTCCATCCCCCATAGTCTCCTGTGTGCTATAATTAGATTATTGGTTGTCCTCATAGCAATTGGAGCTGTGGGGCTTTTTTATTGCTAAAAGAAGAATTGCCACAAACATCCAATTCCTCTGATTACTGAAAAAACAAATGCGGAACACATTAAGATTCCAATTAGGCCACATACTAACAACATTGCAAATCTAAACAATGCACTAAATAACGCGCTCATTATCTTTCTCCCATTCTTTCGATTTCCGGTAATCCCATCGTTTAACGATCGACAAAATGTCAAATAACAACATCAGGCATAACATTAGTCCTGTTTCTGTCATCGAAACATTCTTCGCAAAGACGTCTGCAGTTGCAACGATAGTGAACAAATCAGCCATTAAACTTTCTAGACTTCCATTCCATGTGGCTGTCTGTAACCACTTATGAAACTTTTTAAAAATCTTCATCGTCTCCCTCTAACTAAGTAAAAATAACGCCAACATAGCAGTTACTAGTGTGCCAACTGGGTGCGCCACGAATAACATCAACGCGGCCACAATTAGCAAACTCATTAGTAGCTTAATTTTCATTTTGCATCCCTCCATTACATGTCTTCTTTTTTAACGAACACCCCATCGACCATCATGCCATCACGATCCTTGATTGTTCCATAAGCTGATTGAATGCAGTTATCAATGTATAAATTATTTTGTTTTGCAAATAACGTCATTACGACAAACGTGTCGCCTAGGCTATCTTCAATTTGTTCTTTGTTACCTTTGTTGAAACCTTCTGCCAACTCGCCTAATTCTTCTGTAAGCTTGTTCAATTGTTTGCTAGGGTCAGCAGTTAAGATTCCTCTAGTATTTCCCCATTCTAAAATTTCATTTATTACTTGATTCATTAACTTAATCCTCCAC
>SKEH01000325.1_pt1 | contig 30890 bp, 24 predicted proteins | sample 4826571 | NCBI WGS metagenome assembly SKEH01 (sample SAMN11008814, study PRJNA524170) | human gut metagenome | biome: Human fecal sample; material: Feces; isolation source: fecal sample from pouch patient p29 | host: Homo sapiens | place: Israel: Tel-Aviv | collected 2016-09-14 | reverse complement strand
CCTATATATTTTTTTGTTTCTGGATGAATAGTCGTAATATCGCTATTGCCAGATTTTCTAATTTTATACTTGCGTGTCATTTTCAATGTATCTTTCCCCTCTTTTCCCTCTCAAATGCCTAGTTTATCAATAAAGTACTTGGAAAAGTGCTTGGATTTTTAGCATTTACACTTTTTCATTTATTATTTACGTACAAAAATCGATTTCTATCTTAATCGATCAGATAAATTCGCTAGTTAATAGCGGTCGCAACTAAAAAACTGATAAAGATTTCCGTTTCAAAGAAATTTTATCAGTTTCGACTTGTAACTTGCCATGAGAAATTGTCTTAGTCACAGATTTTATTAAAGAGCGTGTTTATTGGATCATATCGGAATCGAACGATTTGTTTGGCACACTCGATTTGCACAATAAACGGTACAGTTACTAGATCATCAGCAATCAAACCTAAAAACTCAAGTTCTGAAATTGATAGGTTGATGTGGAATTGCTGATTTTCGGTTGGATAAATCGTTGATTTATCGAATCCTACTAATATTTTTGTCCTAGGGAGCCATTTATTGGTGTATTTTTTCAAATAAACTTGAATAACTTCTTTGCCATCAATCGCTGAGTCATTAGCGATAGTTCCAGACACAATGATTTGTTTTCCTTCTAGAGAAACTTCAGAATGTTTGAGGACGAAGTTGCTATAACTTAAACCATAGCCAAACCGATACACTGGTTTTCCTGATAAATGAAGATAGTTCTCGTTAAAAGCGGTATCTCTAAAATTATAAAAAACCGGTAATTGTCCTTCTGCATCTGGTATCGATACTGCTAATTTTCCACTAGGATTTCGTTTGCCAAAAATTATATTCGCTAAAGCTTCGCCACCATATTGCCCAGGATAGCCCACATAGAGTAAAGAATCAAAATAATCTGCTAGCGGCGAAACAATGACTGGTCTTCCAGTAATGACCACACCAATCAAAGGCTTTCCAAGTTTTGCTAGTTCCTGGATCAGTTCTGATTGGCAATCAGGTACACTTAAGTCAGACAGATCGATATTTTCCCCACTAGTCATTTCGTTCGAACCACTCAATGCTGCACCATTCGTATCAAAAGTAGTCTCAAACTCACGTATGCTTGAACCACCGAATGTCACAATGACTACCTCTGCTTCTTCCGCTATCTCTTTTGCTTCTTCTAATAACTCCCTACGACCAGAAGTCATTCCACACCCTTTAGCCTGTGTAAATACGATATTATCCTTCTGGTACTGCTGTAATCCATCCCACAAAGTCGAACATCGCTCTCTCATCTTGAACGGCGTATAATCTCCTAATTGATGGTAAATACTTTCATTATGCGGACCGATTACTGCAATTTTGCATGATTCTGTTTGACTCAATGGTAATACACCTTGATTTTTTAACAAGACCACCGATTCTTCTGCTAATTGGATTGTTAACCGTTTAGTTTGTTCGATATCTACTTCCGCTATCTTAGGCAACTGTTTCCTGAACAGCCCCATCCTCTCCTTCAATTTCAACACACGAAAGACGGCATCATCTAACTCTTCAACAGAAACCTTCCCCATTTCGATAGCATGTTCCAATCTTGGGAAGACCTGATCCCATAAACTGATGTCCACCCCACTTTTTAATGCTTCTGCTGCTGCACGTATGGGGTCACCAAAGTGTTCAGCAATACGATCTAACGCACATCCATCTGCCATGACGATACCTTCAAACCCGCCCTCTTCTCTTAAAAACTTCTGCAATAAAAAGGGATTGATATGGCAAGGTACTCCATCTATATCATTATAAGCAGCCATGATTGCTGAAGTGCCTGCTCGAATACTTCTCAGCGCTGCCGGAAGATGCATTTCACGTAATTCTCGTTCACCAATGGCTACTGGTCCCGCATTATGCCCACCCATACTGGCTCCTTGGGCGGCAAAATGCTTTAGCACCGCCAAGACTAAAGGATGCCCATCTTCTTTTTGCAGTCCTCTAACAGCTGCTTCCGCAAAACAACTGGTCAGAAAAGGGTCTTCGCTAAAGCACTCTTCCGTTCTCCCCCATCTTGGATCACGAGCAATATCAAGGGCAGAAATCAAGCCGACATGCGCCCCTGTTGTACGAATTTCTTTTGCAACACATTCTTGGACTTTTTGATAAAGTCCAGGATTCCAACTGGCTCCACTGCAAAAATTAACAGGTACTGTCGTAGCATCTAGTCCTTGATGTCCATGGGGGCATTCTTCAGTCAAAAAAGCGGGGATTTTAAGTCTTGTATGTTCACTCAAATAGGTTTGGATCATTTGGCTGACTTCAAATGCTTCTTCTTGCGTAAGGCCTGTATTCAAATCTCTGTTCGTCCAAGGATCTGCCCGAAAAACACCATAGATCCACCCAATCGACCCAAAATACGCTACTTCTTTTTTGAAGTAATCAGTCAATTCGATTCTTCCATTTACTTTTTCGTAAACTTGCCACCCGTAGAGACGTTGATTCAGTTGTCCTACTTTTTCCCTTATAGTCATCTCTTTAAGAAGGTTTTCGATCATCTCATTACTCCATATACAATTTGATTGTGTGGATCTCATATGGTTTGAAGTTGATGCTTACACAGTTTCCATTCACCGGTAACTCCTCTTCCTCTTCTTCCAATAAATTACATAGAAAAGCGCGTTCAATATGTCGTTTTGCTGACAAGGAACCGACTGTTTGACGATTATGGTATTCATATAATCGAACAATGACCGCTTCTTCCTCTTCTGCTTTTTTCACTGTATCGAGTAAAATATTTTTTTCGTCAACAGAGAAATACGCTGTATCTTCACAATCTAAAAGAATCGGTAAGATCAACGCAGGAACATTCAAATCTAGGGCTTGCTCCATCGTATCTGCTTCCTTCCAAGTCCCATGATGTGCATACAAGGAATAGGTGAACTTATGGATTCCCTGATCTGCGTCTGGATATGGATCAGTTGCTGCTTTGATCAAAGAAATCCCTACTTTTTGATATGCTGTGTTGAATCCATATTTCGAATCAGTTAAAATGCTGACTCCAAACCCTTCTTCTGATAAATCGACCCATTTTTGACCACAGCTTTCAAAACGTGCGAGATCCCACGAAGTATTTTGATGAACTGCTCGCTTGACATTCCCGAATTGGATATCGAAAGTTGCTTCTAAGGTATTGACAGCGATCGGCATTTGCACTTTCAATAGCAAATGGTGTAGATGCCAGTCTACAGTGGTTTCAAAATCAATACGGCCAGTATCATGGTAAAAATGAATGAGTTGGCAAATCGCGGAATTCTCAAAAGGGCGAATGACTTTGATCGTATCTCGAATAGGCCCCTTTTCAACTAGCTTGGCTTCACTTAGCTGATCGACAAAATATGCTTTTTTATCGTAATAGATATCGATATCCCACGCATCGTAATTCATCGGTAGGTCTTCATAAGCAATTAGTTGATTCAGTATCGTGCCTTCAGGTAATATTTCTCGCTGGTATCTTTTGTCATATAAAGAAATGATCTCAAAAGAACGGTTGAATTTTACGATAAAGTCAGTTGTTTCAAACTCTTTTTGTATAGGCTGGACCACTTGTGCTTTCTTTGTGTTTTCCACGAGTTGAACAATCCGATTACTTAGACTAGCCATATGAGGTAGCTTCACCAACAGTTGTCCGTCGTGCGTTCGCTGCTGGAACTTTGCATCTTTGCTTTGTTTCTCTGCCGCAAAACAAATGATTACATCTCGTTGGATCCCTAATGGATTATAGACTGTTAGGTATTCCTGTCCTTTCAAAGAAGGCAGTCGATCCTTATTCTGTTCTGCCAGAAAATCAGTTAATTGCTGGATCAATGCATTTCCATTGTTTGTGATCAGCTGATAGTCTTGATCTGTTTCTTGGTACACTTCTTTTATAGAACTACCTGGCAAAATATCATGGAACTGATTGAGTAAGAGTTTTTTCCATAGGTTTTCCAACTCTTGCGGGTAAATCGCCAGTCCATAGCAACTATATAGTTTCTCGATCGTTTGAAGAAAAAATTCAGATTGACGATTGGCTTTTTTGTTTTTGCCAATCGAGGTCAATGTTCCCCGGTGGTATTCAAAATATAACTCACCGTACCAAACAGGTGGATCATCAAGATTCAACGAATGTTCCAATCTCTGATAAAACTCGCTTGCTCGATTCCCAGTGATCGTTGGCATCTCAGGTAGAGGACGGTGCAAACGTCTTTGGACTTCCAACATCTGTCTTGTGGGACCACCGCCACCGTCACCATATCCATACGCCACAAGAATTTCATTGTGCGCACTTTTTTGCTGATACCGATCAAAGCTGCCCTTGATCGTATAAGGGTCTAAAAGGCCATTATATGTCGTGTAATAGGGAGTAGGGCTGTAGCCTTCACTGATAGTTGTGATAAAATGTGTCAGCACTCTACTGCCATCGATTCCCTGCCAGTAAAACGAATCATAGGGTAGTTGATTGAATTGATTCCAAGATAGTTTCGTTGTCATAAAATAAGGCGTGTTCGTTTTTAACAACAGTTGTGGCAAAGCTGCAGAATAGCCAAAAACGTCGGGTAGCCACAAAATCTGACTATCGATGCCAAATTCTTTTTTGATGAATCGTTTTCCATAAAGGAGTTGGCGAACAAGCGATTCCCCTGAGGTCAAGTTACAGTCTGCTTCTACCCACATCGCCCCTTCTACTTCCCACTTTCCTTCAACCACTTTACGCTTGATCTCATCGTACAACTCTGGTGCCTGTTCCTTAATGAACTGATACATTTGCGGTTGGCTTTGAAGAAAAGTATACTCAGGAAACTCTTCCATCAGTTTGAGGACAGTTTGAAAACTTCGTTGCCCCTTTTCGATTGCTTGCTGTACCGTCCATAACCAAGCTAGATCGATATGTGTATGTCCGACTGCCGTTACCCTTTCTTCAATTGCTCCCGCAGAGTGATAGAGTTCTTCGAAAATTCTGCGAGCGCTCTTTAGACTGCTGTAAAAAAGAGTAGAATAAGGTTGTCTAAAATCCAAGGAATTGACTGCTTTTGTTACAAATTTCTGGTACATCTCTGTTTTACCGCCGAATTGTCGAATTGCTCGCCAACAGTCAAGGAACGTGAAAAGATCGTAAATCGTTTGCTCCACCTCTGGATCGATTTTAATCAATGAAACGTACAAAGGAAACTTTTTTTCTGTCCGTCCAGCCCACAGTTCGATCGATAGATCCAAGGAACGATCAAAAAAGAAGTGATCCAAGATGATTTCTCTATGATTGACATCGATACTTTGGATAAGTGTTCCATCGATCGAAACATTCATCTGTGGGTTAGTCGTATTATCCCATTCCCCTAGTACTGTCTCTATTCGTAACGCTACCGTCGCCTTTTTCCATTCGCTAGGCACTGAAAAGCTACCTTTTAATGTGTAATGCCTGTTCTTTTTTCCAAAAAAAGTGCCTTGTTGATAGAGTTCCCATGATTCATCATTTTTCTTATAGATTGGTTCGATACGTTGTTCTTCTTGTACGCGATATTTTTTTAATTCTCCTAAAATTCTTTGGGCACGCTCAAATTCAAATGGTTCCATCTATTTTCACATTCCTCCTACGTATTTCATGTTTCATTTGCATCAAAAACCTGGACCATCCTCGTGTAGAAAATAGTCGCAGGTCTTGTGCCTCATATCGCTAGTTTTCTTTCCATCGGTTATAAGCTGTTTGATAGACTTCAAGATATTTTTCGATGCCCATCGACTCTACCGTTTTCTTAAAATCGTCCCATTTACTAAGCGGTTCGACTCCCGTAATGAATTTTGCTTCCATTTGTTCGATATAAGTCGATAAATCGGTTGCCGTTGCCGAAACTTGGTCATTTTCTTTCACCGTTAGATAAAGAAGAGGAAAAGGAACTTTTGCAATATCGTTCATTTTCTCTTGTGTTTCCTTTGCTACCCACTCATCAAAACGAGTGTCTTTTTCTTCATCTGGTGCTGTTAAAAGTTTATATTCTCCAGTGTCGGTGACGATGTTCGGTGTAGTCAATCCGTATGCTGGCGTGATTTTCCCCCGTTCATCTTCCGTATTTTTCAGATCGATCCCTTTTGTGTACACGCGAACCTTCTCACCGGCAGCATTTTTCTGATATTCCCATAAAGAACCTTCTGGACCTTGTTCTAAATATTTCGATCCTTCCTCTGAATAAAAATAATCTACCCAGCGCACAGAAGCTTCTGGTGAAGGATTCACTTTCGTCAATGCGAAAGTCCCTCGAGAAAGACGAGGACTTCCTGGAATCACTGCATCAGTTGACCACTCAGACGTCAAAGGCTGGAACATTGGGTCATTCAATGCTTCTATTTCCGTTCGGCCCGTGGTGAAGAAACTAAAGTAGTCGGAAAATATCCCTAGTTGATCATTCTGTCCCTTCGCTTTTTTCTGTTCATCCGATTGTCCATAGACTTCTTTGTCAAGTAACCCTTCGTTATAAAGTTTATTCATGAATGTCAAATAGCCTTTATAGTTTTCAGTGGTGGGGGTATAAATGACCTGATCATTATCGACTTGGATCCCTCTTGTCCTCAAACCAAAAGCCGCAAGCAACCAGACTCTTGTTCCATTCATATCCACATCAGTTAGCGGAATCTCATCTGCTTTACCATTCCCATTAGGATCTTCATTTTTAAAACGAAGGAGAAGTTCATAGAATTCATCTATTGTCTTTGGCAGCTCCGTCACATTCAGCTTATCTAACCAAGTGCCGTTATACCACATTGGTCCTTGCCACCAAATCGATGTTGCATTTCTAGTGACCATCGGTAGAGAATAAACGTGTCCGTCTGGCGTCGTGATCGATTTCAATAAAGACGGGTCTTCTTGCGTCAATGCGTAAAAATTAGGCATTAGTTCTGGAGTTATGTATTCTTCTAAAGGAAGTAAAATCCCCTGTGAACCGTAATCGATTTCCATAGCAGAAGTCAAAGAACCCGAGCCAGCCCCATAAACGATATCTGGCAAATCACCAGAAGCAAAAGCTAGATTCAAACGTGTACTGAAATCAGCTAGGGGCGGTGTCGTATATTTCAATGAGATCCCTGTTTTTTTCTGATAATCTTTGAGTGTTGGCATATCTTCCCATTCTGCCAAACCAGCATTGGGTGCCATCAGATTCAATGTTAATTTTTGACCCTTTTTAATGATTGGAAACTGACCATCTGTATTCAATTCAGCCTTTGTTGTTTTTGCCGTATCCTTTTTGTCAGATTTTCCACAGGCACTGATTGCTGTAACACATAAAATAAGACAAATGATCCGTATAACTTTCTTTTTCATAGTTTTATCCTCCTTCTTAGTTATCCTTTTATTGAACCTACCATCATCCCTTTGACAAAATATTTTTGCAAGAAAGGATAGACGATGATGACTGGTAACGTTGAAACAATCATGACACCATATTTGATTACAGCAGCTAATTGCTGTTTGCTATACAGCATGTTCGCTGTGTCCGCACTTATATTGCTCACTGTATTTGAAGACATATCTTGTAAAATCAAGATTTCACGTAATACCAACTGCAAAGGATACATTGATTTGTCTGAAAGATAGATCAATGCACTGAAAAAGCTGTTCCAATGACCAACACCATAAAACAAAGCCATCACAGCGATGATCGGTGTCGATAATGGTAAAACGATTTTTAGGAACAAACGAAAATTAGAACAGCCATCCACGATAGCGGCTTCTTCCATCTCTCTAGGAATCGTTGTCTGAAAAAAAGTTCTTGTGACAACGACGTTATAGACTGATACACATCCCGGAATCACGAGAGCCCAGACTGTATTCAACATCCCTAAACTACGAATCAGCAGATAAGAAGGAATCAGCCCTCCAGAAAGAAACATCGTTACGAGCATAAAATTGGTAAATGCTTTTCTTCCATAGAAATCTTCCCTTGCCAAAGCATAGGCACAGGGCAATGTGACGAGAAGGTTGATCATCGTACCTAGCGAAGTATAATAAATCGTATTTAAATACCCTCGCCAAATGTTACTATTTCCCAACAACGTACGATAGCCTTCTAGAGTTACTCCCTTTGGAAATAGCCACATCTCCCCCGAATTTACAAGGTGCGGGTTTGAAATCGAGGCACTAACGATATAAATCAAGGGATAAAGCACGATCAATAACGCAATTGCTAAAAAAGTGTATAGGACACCCAGGAATAATTTATCTGCTTTGGTATCTTTGATAAGAGTGGTTGTTTTCATTTTTTCACCTCCTTTTTACAGCAGACTGGAATTACTCAAACGTTTGGCAATGCTATTTACTGAAATCAGTAAAATGGAATTGATCACTGAATTAAAAAGTCCGACTGCAGATGCAAAACTATATTGAGCATCCAACAATCCCTGCTGATACACGAATGTTGCAATGACATTGGACGATTCCATGTTCAAGGGATTTTGCATTAGAATGACTTTTTCGAATCCTACCGACATCAAACTACCAAAACTCATGATCAATAAAATGACCATCGTTGGCATGATCGTTGGCAAATTGATGTACCAAACTCTTTGCAACCTTGAAGCACCATCGATCGTGGCAGCTTCATGTAATTGGGTATCGACACCAGATAAAGCGGCTAAATAAATGACAGAGCCCCATCCAGTGCCTTGCCATACACCTGATAAAACATAAATCGTTTTGAACCACTTAGGATCAGTCATAAAGTTGATTCGTTGCAGACCAGCGAACTCCAACAAATGGTTGATCACCCCAGTTGAAGGAGATAAGAAAGCAATGATCATCCCTACCATGACCACCACCGCAATAAAGTTGGGCGCATAAGTCACTGTTTGCGTGATTTTTTTAAACGGACCATCCTTGATTTCATTCAATGCTAAAGCCAAGATGATTGGAAGCGGAAACCCAACGATGAGGGAGTACACACTGATACCTAAAGTATTTTTGATTAGATCCCAAAAATAGTAGGATTCAAAAAAACGCTGAAAGTGTTTCAACCCCACCCAAGGACTACCTAATATACCAAGAGAAGGCATATAATCTTTAAAAGCAATGATGATCCCATACATCGGTCCGTAAGAGAAAATCAGGATCACCAGAAAAGCGGGCAAAACAAATAAATAAAGTTGTTGATTCTTTTTCAGTTTCAGTTTGAGTTGCTGGAACTTTGTTTTTTTGCCTGTCGATGGTACCTGAATATTTGGATAACCCATTGGTTAACCTCCTTTTTACAAATAGTTTGCGCTTTCATTTTTATTTGTTATTTGTTATTTGTTATTCGAAGTCCGATTGCTCCGTTTGCGGGACGTGTGATTTCACTGCTAAGTAGATGATATTCGCCATCTATCTCATGAAATGACAGTTGCTTTTCTGTTGCTAGATCTACAACGACTGTGTCTATACTCGCTTTGATTTCACTTAACTTGATAAAAGATTGCGGTATTTCCAGAATGCTACGAAATGCGTAATATGTATCTTTTTCTTTATGCGAAGTAAAATACCATCCCTCGGTATTGTCACTCTGTTTTTTTTCTAGAGGTCGCGTATGATAGATCCCTTCACCATACCTTTGCAACCATGCACCGATTTCTTCTAAGATGAATGTTTCTTCCTTGGTGATCGTTCCTTCTGGAGTAGGCCCTACACCTAAAATCAAATTTCCACCTTTACTGACAACATCAATCAGCATCTCAATCAATTCCTGACTTGTCTTGAACACGTCATTTGGCACGTACCCCCAGTCGTTTCCTATAGGTATGTTGCTTTCCCAGGGTTTTGAAGGAATCTCATCATGCGCAGGTATTTTTCTTTCTGGCGTCACATAATTTTCGTGACGTCCCCCCATCATTCGATCTACAATGATCAATTCTGGTTGCGACTCACGGGCAATCTCTGCCAAACGGTCCATCTGTAGATCTTCTTTGCCTTGTCCACACCAACCAGCATCCAACCACAGAAAATCGATCGGTCCATAGTGAGTAGTGATCTCCTTTATTTGATGATGAACAAAAGAAACATATCTTTCCCACAGTTCAGGGTGCTTTTGTGTATCATAGCTGACATGCCGACCTTTGATAGTTGAATCATCTAACCAATAAAAAGGCGAGTACCAATCAGCTTTAGAATAATAGGCACCTGTCGCTAACCCCGCAGATCGAAAAGCAGTGAAAACTTCTTTAAGCACATCTCTTTTAAAAGGACTTAATTTACCTCCGATTTTGTACTCTGTTTCCAGTGTATTGTATAAATTGAAGCCATCATGATGCTTCGCTGTGAATAAACAATACCTAAAACCGGCCTTTTGACAAAGTTCCGCCCACTTTTCGGCGTTCAATTTTTTGGGGTTGAATTCCCTTATAAGTTGCCAATAATCCATTCGTAAATCTGCTATATTCTCTCGATAGGCTCTACCAGCTCGTGCCCATTCATCTTTTTCAGACAATTGCCAAGACTCCACGATACCTGCTTGCGCATATAGTCCATAGTGAAAAATGACACCGAATTTCAAATCTTGGAACCAACTTAAACGTCGTTCCAGCATTTTTGTTTCTGGATAAATCTCTTCTTGTTCATCTCTATTTTTCGATTGTTCAATATCGCCTCGGATTTTTTCCATTACACACCTCTCCTTTGTTTTAAACCTACTGGGCAAAGACAGAAAAAACAATATGTAAAAAAAGCCAATGTGTAATATCAGGAATACTATGGTATTCGCAATTTTTTCATAGTATCTTTTTAGTAAATAAACGTAGCAAGGAGGATCTTATGCCTACATCTAACGCCTTTTATGACCTATCTTATCGTTTGGGAACGTTTCTGATACTTTTGCTTAAACTACAGTTTTTCTGGCTACTGACTCTCTTGAAAGGCGGGATCATTTTTGGATTCTTTCCAGCAACTGCTACCATCTTTCAGGTTTTTCTATTCCTTTTTACGAACAAAGAAGTGCCTCAAGAATTGGCATCATGGTATAAAAAAACGACTAACCGTCAGTTCAAGGCAATCAATCGATTAGGATTCTTCTACAGCAGCATCTTGCTTTTTCTTTGGTTCGATCTACGAATAGCTGCACACTTTCTGTGCCATTCATTCGTTCATCTGAGTTTATTGCTCTTTTTATGTCTGTTCATTCTGGCAGGATTCTATCTTCTGCCTGTCTTTCTACGATACCAGCTAACATTTAGCCAATACTTCATACGTGTATTTCTCTTGATGTTCTTAAATCCTTTCCAAACATTAGCGATGGTTGTCAGTAGTATCCTCACCTCAGCACTTGTATTCTGGTGTCCTTTATTCTGTTTCTTAGCTATCCCATTATTTTTGTTTCCAATCGGCTTTTTTACTTTTCAGGCGATGCAACGTGGAGAGAACCTTGTGAGGAACAAGACATGTACAAAATGATTCGAATTTTTATTTTTTTACTCATTTCTTTCTTTTTGTTTTTCATTTGGCTAGGTAGTGATCACCAAGATACAGTATCAAATAGGCAAACAACTGCTACACTTTCAGGAAAGATAACGGATAAAGAAAGTGCCCAAAATTGTCTCGACTTAGTAAAAAAGAATTTAGCCGCAGCCACTGAAAAAAACCTTGAAGCTTATCTGGCTACTTTGTCTGACAAAGCGCAGGCAGACACAAAAAAAGAACTATCAAGTATTGATTCTTATGATCTAGAACACGAGCTGATAGCTTTCAAGGTACTTGAGCAACGGCCAGATTCTTTGTTTGTTGAAGTATTCCAACGAACGAGTAATCAAGGAACAACCCATTATCAAAACCATATCGCTCAAATCCATTACACGTTTATGATTGAAGCAGGTGAATGGAAAATCACTGATGCCATCATTACCAATATCGAACAGATCGACTAAAAAACAGCTTTCCAGGGTTAGACTGTCCTACTCAAGGACGTCAATCCATAGAAAGCTGCTTTTTGTTTTCATGTTCAAATAGTGCAAACACCGCTTATTCACGGTTCATTTCTCGATATTTACCTGGTGTCATCCCGACGATCTGTCGGAATTTTCTTGTAAAATTAGAGATATCATAATACCCATTCTGTTGGATGATCACCTTGATGGGCAACTCAGTTTCTGCCAATTCTTGTTTTATTTTTCTAAAGCGCAACATTTGGATATATTTTGAAAAAGTCAGTCCGCTTTCTTTGCGGATCGAACGACTGACGAAGGAAACTGAAACAGAAAAAGCTGTAGCTGTTGATTCTAAACTAAGCTGTGCCGATTGGAAATTCTGCTGTAGATAGACCAAGATTTGTTCTTCCAAACATTCCGGTTGTTTTTTTGGTATCTCGCCCATTTTTTTACAAATTCGTTCTGCTAGTTCGTTTAAAAAGTTTTCAAGTTCGATCAAACTAGAAAAATCAGGCAATTCTTCCAAGTGATGGAAAATCCCTTTACCGATGAGTTCGTTTCCTATTTGGAGGATCGTATTAAGTAGATAGTATCCATATAACTTTTGCAGATTTTCTGATTTCAAGTTCAGTTCTCCATAAGATATCAGTTCTCTGATAGTTTCTAAAACGTGATCAAACTCTCCATTTTCAAGATAGTTCACTAATTTTAAGCGTAGATCACTAGGATACTCGATACTCAGAGCATTATCTTTAGTAGTTAGTTCTGAATAGTAACGGATTGTTCCTTTCACATTCGGATAACGTAGCGCTGCTCGCGATTCAATATAGGAACGATTTAACTGACCGAGACTATGAACGATAGAGCCAACCCCGATCCGAATAGGTTGAGAACATCTTTCGGTAATCATTTGGACGAGTTCAACCTGCTCGTCAAGAGATGTACACCCAATCGCGAAAACAAAGGTCTGATTTTCTATATTCTCGACTCCATAAGCACAATAGTTTTTTGTGATTGCTTCAGCCCACTGATTATTTACTCGTTCTTTCGATTGATCCAACTGTTTGAGATCAATCGTTGCAATAAAATAATACTCCGTCGAAAAGTTGATATGGACAGCTGTCAGTAACTGCTCCAATTCGGAATCGATCACTAATTGACTGTTAAGCAAGCGCTGGAAAACTTGCTCCCTTGCATATGGGATCTGTAGCTGATTCTGAATAGTCAATTTTTGGTGTGCAATGAGAAATTTTGCTAATGTATCAGAGACTTCTTTAAGTGAAGAAACCGTAAGTGTGGGGTCTTCTTGAAATTGCTGTGCTAAGTACTCGATTTTTTGAATAGGACGCAAGTTACGCATACTAAATAAAACGACGATCACTAACCCCATAAACAAAATCACTAAGATCAAAACAATCATTTTGGTCTGAACTCGTTCGATCGTAAGCAATGCCGTTGTTGGATCGACAAGAGAAAGGAGCGAGAGATTCAAATAAGGATTCTTCAAACTTTGGATAAGATATCGTTTTTGCTTGATCTTCACATTTTCTTTTGTCATTAGTTTCTCTACGGAATAAGGCGTACTGAGAAAAGTATTCAGCTCCTCACTTTTCGTCTTTGTCACTAATTGATAGCTTTCATCGATGATATAGTTTAGATTTGTACTAGCAGGACTATACGCATCGAGTACTTTAGTAAGAGTGTTCTTTTTGATTTCGTAGATTGCGATACTATGTACGGTACCTTCCTTGTTTTGTATTGGAACAACATACAGATAGGAAGAAGATGGCAATTCCTCATCAGAAGCAATAGTGATAAACTTGGCATCAGTCGTAGCCAATTGTTCTTGTAGTCTCTTTTCCAGCTGATGATCGTTCTTAACTGTTTTTCTAAGAAACAGTTCCAGCGAGTAATTTCCTGATGAGGAGTAAAGCATCTCGGGGCGGTCATTCCGATAATAGAGATAGACTTCCTCAACTAATTCTCTAGTTATTTTGTATGTATGTAATATTGATTTGCCTTCTTTGATATAATACGGATGATCCAGCGAACTTAAAGCGAGTTGGCGATTGTCAGTGATCCGCTCCGTGAGATGTGCCAACTTCAAAAAGTTGCTCTCAAGCGAGTAATTGATCTGCATCATCTGATTTTTTGCCATCAAGCGCACTTGTTGTTCTGTACTTTCCGTTGCTGTAATATACCAGATCCACGAAACAGATAAAAATGGAAGTAAAAAAGCAACGAGATACGAGCCTAATATGCCTAGAAGTCTTCGAACATTGATTCTTTTTTGTTTAATCCTTCTGATCAAGTCCACCTCCAACTTGGTTTATTGTTATAGTAGTACATCAAGCTACAAACTCTTCCTTCTATCTCTTCTATTCCAACATAAAAATAACGATTTAGCAATACAATATGGAAAGGATGAAAACATTATTAGGTATGAAAAAAACAAGTCCATCCTATGTATTTTCTATATTTAAATAACTCGAGTGATTATTTCTAAAGACCTATCACTAAATCAAAGCTACATCCAGACAAAAGACCAATTTTTAAAGTTTCGCCGAAGGGACGTTAGCATCAAGTTCATCCCTCTATTAGAACTAAGAGGGATTTTTCTGATTTAAATGTAAGATGCAATCTTTTTTTCAATCATTTCTTCTTGATCTTTTGTTGCAAATTTTTTTGATGTTTTTTTATGTGTTTCATAGTTGCTCTTTTTATATCATGCAAGCGTTCTCCTAGTTCGATATATTCTTTGACAGTTTCAACTACTAGTGCTAGTCTTTAGTTATTCTAATAAGAGGTGACCTAAAATGAGTTCCATTGAAAACAAAGCATTAAAGGATATTGTAGATTTATACTCCCTTTTGAGAGAACGCAAAGATCAGACACCAGAGATGCTGGATATCACTGATGTATTGCTAGAAGTATCAAAGAAATTGAGAACGACAAAAAATCCAGAAGCTTTGATTAACAGACTCGTCCAATATATTCGCAGTACTGCAATCAAAGGAAAAATCTATTTCCCACCAGAAGAAGAAAAAATCGTTATAAGTCTGAGTGCCATTGGAAAAAAAGCTGGTTTAAATGGATTATATATGGCAGATTTTTCAGACAAGACACAATTTTATAATTGGACAGAGCAGGTTCCTCGTCATTGAAATAAACAGTTTCAGATCGATCTCTGAAATTGAAAAACGATCAGCCATACGAATGAGCAATTTCCATTAGAGAGATTGCTCTTTTTTGTGGGATTCATCACTCAAAAGAAGAAAAGCGACATGTAAAACCCATAACTCGTGGATTTAGATTTCAGTACTGCATACACTTAAACATACGCAAAAAATACAAATGCTTCCGAACATACGAGTATGATGAGCTTGCATGGATCACTACTGTAAATCAACACAACGGATAACCGTATAACCTGAGGAAATATTAAAAAGATAATAACAATTTTTCGAATATAAAAAGCAAAAAAACAGTCCCTACTCGAAGAATCGGAAACTGCATTTTGCCTTTTCGTTTTTTATAATTCTAACTATTTCTGTAGAAAATAAAATTACATCTTAAAACCCGTGTTCATAATGAGGCCATACAGAAACAATAGTAATTGTTTTATTTTGATCCTCTACGCTATAAACTAAACGATATTTAATATTTATGCGTCTCGAATAATAAAGTAACCCCATTAACTTTCATAAGGTGGTGGATTCTGATAAGGGTTTTCTCTAATGACTGTAATTAGCTCATCAAACTTGTCATTCAAATTGGCACCTTTCAGTTTGGGCAAGTCTTTCCGGCATTCTTATTAATTTTTATATTGTATCCCAATCAATTTCACCCAAATCTTCACTTTCTTCATTTTCAAAGTGATGGATTTGATCTAAAACACCCGCATTCTGTAAGTAAATTGTTTCTTGTAAGGAGTTCCAGTCACTTTTGCTAATCATAACAACACTTTCGCCATCTTTTGTACTAGAAATTTCAATAGGCTGGCTGTCTGACACAACATGCTTGATGATTTCATAAAGATTTTTTCTCGCATTTGTTGGAGAAATAACTTCCATACTTCACCCTCCCCTTTTTACAATTGTTCGTAAACCAATTATAGCGTACGTCAAAAAATAGATTTTAGCTTATATTAGAGTCAACTATAAAATGCGCAAAAAGTGATAAAAATTTTGATCTCTCTACCAACTTTCTGAATAAAAGATGGAAACTTGAGTATCAACGGAGGGTATGCATTTTATCTCCCAAATCTATTGCTATAGCAAGTAAACAATTAGAAAATCGACTCATTTTGACAAGGATGAACGATTCAGGATTATTTCTTTTTTGCAGTTCTCCCAGTTATCTGTTGATAATTTTCCTTAACTGTTTGTCCCACCAACGCGATTTGACAAAGAGCCATAAACAGAACAGAAAGAAGGTTTCTTCTTTCTGTTCTGTCCAAATTATTCTAAGATTTCTCTTTATCAACATCATTTGGCAAAGAGCCGGTTTTATCTCCAATTTCTCAAACCTAAACGACTTTTGTCTCGACCTCAAATCAATGATCAGATGTATTGATGAAACAGTTGTGTTAGAACAGGTAAGAAATAGATGATGACCATCGCGATAACCACCATGATCAATTGTTTACGTTGTTTTTTACGTTTCAGCATACTACTTGTCTTGTGTAAAAAATAAGTAGCGCCTTTTGCTATTGCTGTCAAAGTAGATAAAATCAATGTTGGAGAATAAGCTGTAGGATCTTGTTTGATCGACAATAATTTTGTCCCATACTCTGGGTATTTAAGTAATGCTTGATAGATAGCAACGATCATGATTGCTCCCATAAAATAGTTTAAAAATGAATGAACTTTTTTCAAATGGTAAAACTCCTTATTTCCCTAATGATTTTATTTGCTCGTGTATTGGTAGTGCGGCTTTTACGTACTATCTGAATGTGAATCACTTTAAGTCTCTTTTTTTGTGTCTCCTGTTTTGTCCATCCAGGGAAATGAAAAACCGATCGTGAGATCATCTTTCAACACTAGCACAGCATCAAATTTACCTTTTTTGCCTGTAAAACCTTTGATGACTTTGCTAGTTTTCCCTTTAGACAATAACTCTCGCAAATTTGTTTTAGTCAATTTCTTTTTCGCGATCGTTGGCCATAGTTTAAATTCGCAAGCTGGATTTGTACAAGTTGCCACTTTAGGATACAACATGATGATCCCTTGCTTGCACTTAGGACAATGTCCCAACTGATCATTTTTCTTCTCCATTGCTTTGATTTGTCTTGTGCCAGTGATTTCTTTAGACAAGTCGACTTTTTCTATTTGTTTTGGAACAGATTCCAATAAATGAAGAATGAATTTTTTGATATTTTCAAGGAATACTTCTGGAGTTCCTTCGCGATTTCCGATTTTTCTGAGATAACCTTCCCAACGGGCTGTCATCTCTGCACTGGTCAATAGTGGCTCACCTGTTACGGCTTTGCACAAGGTAATCCCTTTGGCAGTCACCGTGATTTCATTCTTGTTGACTTCGATATAGTGACGCTGCTTTAAGTTTTCGATGATATTGGCTCGGGTTGCCTCTGTACCGATGCCCTCTACTTCTTTCAATATTTCTTGTGCCTCTTCGTCATCCAGCGTTTTTCCCGCTGTTTTCATGGCAGTAATCAGCGTACCTTCGTTGTAAGGTTTAGGCGGTTGTGTTTCTTTTTCGATACTCGCCAAATCAACTTCAACGACTTCATCTTTTTCAACTGCTGGCAATTGTTGGAGGTCTTTCTTTTTATTTTTTGTTTCTAAAATAGCCTGCCACCCTTTTTTGACAGGAATTCTACCAGTACTTTTCAATCGTAAATTTTCTATGCCTGTCTGAATAACTGTTTCTTCATAGATGTAGTTTTCAGCAAACATGGCGATCGTAGTTCGTACGACTTGAAGATAGATTGCTTGTTGCAAACGAGATAATTTAGCGAAACGTTCCTTTGAAGGAATCGTCTTTGTTGGAATGATTGCATGGTGTTCTTGCACTTTCTTCGCATCAACATACCTTTTCTTCGCATAAGTATCGGGCGTTGGAACATTTTCGATACCTAAAAATGTTTTGTACTTGGCAAGGTTTCTTACTAAATACTGGTGTTCATTTTCTGTGATGTAAAAAGAATCTGTTCTAGGATAACTTAAAAATTTGCTTTCATATAATCCTTGGACAGCATCGAGAGTCGCTTTTGCGCTTGCTTTCATCAACTGATTCATTTTCGACTGCAAACTTGATAGAGAAAATAAACGTGGACTGCTGAGCTGTTTCTCTTTTTTTGATACGTCTAAGATTTTTCCAGGCTGTTTCCCTAGATGTGCCCCTAACCGTTCGATTTCTTTCACTAACTCTTCTGATGTCTTGAAGCTTTTCTTCGGGTCCATCTTCCCAATGAATCGGCCATTTTTAGAAACGATTTTCGCTTCACTTTCAAAATAAGGTTCTTTTTTGAAGTTTCTGATCGATTCTTGCAGTTGATAGATCATATAAAGCGTTGGGGTTTGGACACGCCCTAAAGAAAAACTGCCATCGATCCCTTTTTGTTGCAGTAACAAGCTATATAAAGGACTGCCATTCATACCAATCAGCCAATCCGCATTTTGTCTTGCTTTTGCTTCTTTATACTTAGAGAAATAATGCTCCCCCGGTCTAAGTTGCTTGAATCCTTCATAAATCGCTTCTTTTTCCAGCGAATTGATCCATAAACGAAGGTATTTCTTTTTTTTCGTGAATGCTTTTGCCTGTATGATGATCGACCAAGCAATTGCTTCTCCTTCACGATCACCATCAGTTGCAATGATGATCGTATCTGCAGATTGAAGCTCTCTTTTTACGATTGAGAATTGCTCACGTTTATCCGCAGGTACTTCGTAGCGAAATTCCTCGGGGAAAATCGGTAAGTTCGCCAAAGACCATTTCGCCCAACGCTCTTCGTAAGCACCAGGAGGCAACATATCGACTAGATGACCGAATCCGTAAGTGATCGTAACTTCACCAGTGAACAAAGGATCAGCGATTTCGTAATATCCTGGGTGACGTTTCCTTTGCTTGAACGTTTCAGCATATGCTTTTGCTTGAGAAGGCTTTTCAGCTAGAATGACTGTTTTCATTGCTTCTCCCTCCGTTATCTCTGCCTTTTTTCAGACTTCTTTATTATGGAACAAACATTCGCATCTGACAATAAGAAAATCGTTTTCTTATGAAAAAAGGTAGTCCACTCTTTCCGATCCCCAAAAAATAAAATCGGATAGTCTGAAACCGACTAAGTACTGCAAGTCCTCAAAAATCAGCTTACTGAACCTCTTTTTTGAGTTACATTTCTTATCTTTGAGATGATTTGATTTCTTAGCTATCAATAAAACAAGCGAACGAGACAAAAGTAACTATCACTTTCATCTCATCCGCTCAATTCGTATAAACGATTTTACTTTATTTACTTAAAAATTCACTGATTGCCGATTTATTTGCTTCATTATCAATAACTAAAATACTTCCTGCATACTCGCTATTTCCGTAATCCCAAGAACCGTCTACAGGAACACTTAATCGATCGATCCCTCCTGCTCCACGAGCAATCGAGAAAAGATTTTTGGCAATGAACAGCGCAGTAACATCTGTTGACGTATAGCCGATTGCTTTACCAGCCGCATAAGGCGCACGCATAAGATTCAATGGATTTTTCAACTGGCTAAAAATAGCGTTCATTACTTGCTGTTGTCTTCTTACTCGACCAAAGTCCCCTTCTTCATCCATTCTGAAACGAGCATATTGAAGAAGGACGTGTCCATCCATTTTTTGGACTCCTTTTTTGATATCCACTCCATCAAGATTTAGATCTTTTTCCGCATCGATTTTAACACCGGTCATAAACAATGCATCGATCACTTTCTCAAAAGATTTGAAATCCACTTTTGCGTAATACTGACAGTCGAGCCCAAAGTTTTCTTTGAGTGTTTGTCTTACAAGGTCTGCGCCACCATAAGCATAAGCAGAATTGATCTTGTTTTGCCCGACGCCGGGGATCGTCACAAAACTATCTCTCATAAAGGAAATCAGTTTAGGTTTGTGGGCAGGTCCGTCTAATTGTAAGACCATGATCGTATCTGCCCGTCCAGCATCTTCTCCTCGCGTATCGCTACCTAGGATCAAGATATTATGGGCCCCACTCGAAGATTGGACACCATTAAAAGTTTCCGTCGTTGCACTTTCAAGACTTTTATCATGTTCTGCAACAAACTTGCCAACAAAGAACGAACCAATCGAGTAAATAAGAAGAAAGAAAATGATTCCTAGTACGATTCTTTTCCAGGAATGTTTTTTTCGTTGTTTCGGTGGTTTTATCCCTTTGTTACGGTGGAAGAAGCCTTTTTTCTTAAAAGTAGACTCCTCTTGTTCAGTTGCTTTTTGATAGGTGTAGGGTGTTGATTGCCGCTGATGTGCCGCCTCTTTCTCATCAAACCTGTTGGAAGATTCCTGATGATTTTGATAGATACGTGTAGCATCATCTTGTTCAACATACTTTTCTTTTTTTCGTTCTCTTCTAAAGATACTGCTTGAATCGTCTTTAAGAGGTTTTGCTTTTTTATGGATGTTCTTATAGCGATCCATCCGACTCATGTTCGTTCCTCCTTGTTTCATATATAATTAAAGAATACGATATCAAGGAATCAAAAACACTGAAAATGACAACAATTTAATAAAAAATAACGAAATCAGTTCTAAGCATTCTCTTCTTTGATTTTTTTCATGGCGTCTGTCATGATCTTGACTTCCTTCATCATCCGTAGATAATGTTTTTCATTCAATGATTGCGGGCCATCTGACCAAGCATGAAGTGGATCAGGATGGATCTCAACGATCATGCCGTCTGCTCCACTTGCAACTCCAGCTCTAGCCATTGGGGAAACGAGATCCCACACGCCTGTCCCATGACTAGGATCTACGATGATTGGAAAATGACTTAATTTTTTGATGACTGGGACTGCGCTAAGATCGAAAGTATTCCTTGTAGCTGTTTCATATGTCCGAATGCCTCGTTCGATAAAAATGATTTTTTGATTTCCTTGAACAGCAATATACTCAGCGGCATTCAACCATTCATCAATGGTTCCAGAGATGCCACGTTTCAATCCAATCGGCTTGCCCGTTTTCCCGGCTGCTTCTAATAAGCGAAAATTCTGCATATTACGTGCACCTATCTGTAAAATATCGCTGTAGTGCGCCACCATGTCGATATGTCCTTCATCCATGACTTCTGTGATCACCTGCAGCCCACATTCATCTGCTGCTTGGCGAATGTAGCGGAGTCCTTCTTCTCCTAGACCTTGAAAAGCATAAGGAGAAGTTCTCGGTTTAAATGCACCACCCCGTAAGATCTGCGCACCACCTTTTTGGGCCATTTTCGCCGTTTCCCGTATCTGCTCTAAACCTTCAATGGAACAAGGGCCTGCCATCGTTACAAAATTTCCAGCCCCGATTTTCACACCATTGACATCCACGACTGTATCTTGAGGATGAAAGATACGAGAAGTTAACTTATACGTATTCGTGATCCGTTCTACATTTTCTACTCCTTCATAACGTAGAAAAGCTACATCTTGGATCAACCGTGTTTCTCCAACCAATCCAAGGACTTGTTGTTCCTCTAACCGGTTCACTTGGACAGTTAGTCCTTCTTTTTCGGCTCTTTCAATGACTTTGCGGACTTCACTATTAGTTGCAGATTTCTTCATTATTATTATCATTTATCTTCCCTCGATCTTTTCTCTCACTAACTGTACTGGCATTTCTTTTTGTGTCCAGAGTTCAAACGCAATCGCCCCTTGATGGATCAGCATCCCTAAACCATTGTATCCTTTCGCACCAATCTTCTTTGCTTCTTGAAGCAGTCTTGTTTCTTTAGGAGAATAGATCAAATCAAATACTGCTAGATCAGCATGTAACAATCCGACATTCGCAATTGGTAAACTGTCTTTTTTTGTCCCCATCCCGATATCCGTCGCATTCACTAATACATCTGATGACGCGAGATCTTTAGCAAGCTGACCTTCATCCGCATAATCCCACACACGGATCAGACATCCTGTTTGAGCTGCGACCTGATCGAAATAACTCTTCAAAGATAGAAAAGTCGCATTTTTTCGTTTATAAACGACGATTTCCCGCGCGCCTTCTAAGGCCATTTGGACAATGATTGCTTTTGCAGCGCCACCGGCTCCAAGAACAGTGATTTTGCGATTTTCGATTGAATGCCCAGTTTCTTTTACAGAACGTACAAAGCCCATCCCATCCGTATTATAACCAGTCAAGCGACCTTCGCGATTCACGATAGTATTCACTGCTCCAATCAATTTGGCTTCAGGACTTAATTCATCTAAATAATCAATCACTGCTGTTTTGTTTGGCATCGAAACATTGACACCTAGCATAGAAAATGTGCGGATACTTGCCACCGCCTGTTCAAGACTTTCTTGATCGACATCAAAAGCCAAATAGATGGCATCGACACCACAGGCTTCAAAAGACGTATTGTGCATCATTGGCGATAAACTATGTGAAGCAGGTGAAGCAAAAAATCCGGCCAATTTTGTTTTTCCAGAAATCATGATGTTCCTCCTTTTATACAAACTGCCATCAGATGTCATCGTTCGCATGAGGAGTACGATGACATGGATGGCAGTGAATCATTTCAGGTAAAATTATATAAGGTAGCACACATCTGTACCCTAAGAAAGTCAAAGTTCAGATGACTTGACGTACTGCCTATCAGCTAAATAAAAGTAATTAGTCTAATACTTCTTCAAAGAATTGTAATAAGTCGCTCATGGAAAGTTGTGCTTTTTCCTCTTTCGTCAAATCCTTGACAATACGTCCTTTTTGTAACACGATCAAGCGATTCCCGTAATTCAACGCATCTTCCATACGATGAGTGATCATCAAGCAAGTTAACTTTTGTCCCGTGATACGTTCATTTGTTAGTGTCATCAGCTGTTTCGCTGTTTTAGGATCTAGTGCAGCGGTATGTTCATCTAATAACAACAATTCAGGAGCTTCAATAGTTGCCATCAAAAGGCTCAATGCTTGACGTTGTCCGCCTGAAAGCTCTCCAGCCGGGGTATCAAGATGTTGTTCCAACCCATTTCCTACCTCTTGACATAATTTGAAGAATTGTTCTTTTTGGTTCTTTAAATTGCGCAAACGGAATTTACGTTTTTTACCTCTATTTTGAGCAAGCAATAAATTTTCAGCAACGGTCATTCGAGGGGCAGTCCCCATCTTTGGATCTTGAAAAACACGTGAGAGAAAAGCAGCTCGTTTTTCTTCTGGGTATTTGGTAATCAGCTGATCTTTAAAAGAAATCGTTCCTTGGCTGAGTTCCAACGTGCCTGCGATGGTATTGAAAAGTGTACTTTTTCCTGCACCATTTCCACCAAGTACCGTGATGAAGTCTCCTTCATGGATTGTCAAATTGATATCTTCTAGTAATATTTTTTCTTCATGCATCCCATTACTAACTACTTTTTTTCCATTTTTGATCGTGATGATTGCTGTCATAACTAGACCTCCTTTTCGAATCCAGTTTTAAGATTCAAAGCTTTCTTCATTTGTGGAATCATCAAACAAATTGCTAAGATGATTGCTGAGAACAGTTTTAAGTATGTCGTGTCAAATCCAAGTTTGATAACGATCAAGATCAACAGCTGATAGATGATGCTGCCGACCACAATAGCAATCAGACGCTCTGCTAATGTCAATTCTTGGAAAATCACTTCGCCAATAATGATAGAAGCTAAACCAATCACGATCACGCCAATTCCTTTATTGACATCCGCATAACCATCATTTTGGGCAATCAATGCACCTGATAATGCAATCACGCCATTTGATAGTGTCAATCCTAAGATCTTCATGCGATCAGTCTTGATTCCCAGTGAACGTGCCATTGTTTCATTATCCCCAGTTGCAATATAACCTTGACCTAAATCTGTATTGAAAAAGAAGAGTAAAACACTGATCAAAATACCTAAAGCAATCAAGCCTAGTAGAACAGTATCGAAATAATCTGGCAAGTGTAGTCCTTTAAATGTATCTTGTAAAATCGGATGATTCAACAATGATAAATTAGGTGTTTTCATCACAAAGAGAATGACTGAATTCAAACCTGACATCACTAGAATCCCTGCAAGGATTACTGGAATCTTTCCTTTTGTATAGAGAAGACCTGTGACCAATCCGGCAACCATACCTGCAAGTACGCCTAGAATCGTTGCTAAAATCGGTGTGACTCCATAAGTGATTGCTGTTACACAAACTGCTCCGCCTAATGGAAATGAACCTTCTGTCGTCATATCAGGGAAATCAAGAATTCGATACGTCATGAAAATCCCCAGACCTAAAATTGCCCATAACATCCCTTGTGAAATTGCTGATACGATCATTTTTCATCCTCCTTTGTTGACGTTTCTGTTGTGTCACTCGAAACGATTTTCGCATTTTTCTTTAATTTATTTGGGATCGTTATCCCTAAGAGTTCCGCTTGTTTTTCGTTGATGATCGTATCGCCTTTATCAAAAACGTAAACAGGTGTTGATGCTGGTTTTTCTTTACCTGTTGCTAACGTTGCTGCCATTTTTCCACTTTGTACGCCTAAATCATATTGGTTGATGCCGATTGTTGCTAATCCACCTTGTTCAACCATCGTATCAACAGATGGAATAACTGGTATTTTTGATTTGTTGGCTTCCTTCACTACTGTCTGCATAGCGTTCGCAATCGTATTGTCCAAAGGAACATAGATGAAGTCGACTTGTTGACTCATCACTTGAACTGTCTGAGCAATTTCATTTGTTGATGGAACAGCATATTTTACAGAAGTCAATCCTTCTTTTTTAGCCGCTGCTTCTGCTTGGCTCACTTGATATTTTGAGTTATCTTCAGAAGAGGCGTAAAGAATCCCAATCTTTTTCGCATTAGGTAAAATTTCTGATGCCAATTTGATTTGTGCTTCTACAGGGGGTTGATCCGATACACCTGTGATGTTTCCACCTGGTTTATCAAGGGATTTCACTAACCCTGCACCCACGGGATCGGTCACAGCACCTAATACTAACGGAATCTTTGTCGTCACATTCGCTAAGGATTGCGCTGCTGGTGTCGCGATCCCAACTAATACATCAGGATCCGCTTGAACCAGTTGTTGACTCATCGTTGCTAGTTTGCTTTGATCTGCTTGACCGTTTTGGAACTTGATTTCAAGATTTTTTCCTTCTTCAAGGCCCGACTGCTTCAATCCATCTTTGATTCCTCGATAAATCTCGTCTAATGCTGGGTGGCTCACATATTGTAATACCCCAACTACTGTTGTTTTTGTTGTTTTTTCTGCTGATTCTGTGGAAGAATCATTTATTTTTTCATAAATGAATGTTCCGACTAAATAGATCATTATAAGTGCTACTACTGTTATCAATCGCTTATTTTTCATTTTCTTTCCCCCCATGGACTCCTTAATGACTAATTATTCAAGATTGGTTTACATACGAACTTACGAAAAAAAGACAATTACCTAGACGGCAATTGTCTTTTTACATACAAAAAACCGCATAGACGTTATCTATGCGGTAGTCAAATTTCTTGTCTAGCATAGATACAAATTTTAGATTTGTACTCTAAAAAGTTGTATCTACGGTAAAAGTTCGCCATCAATACAACTTATCTACGCCAGTTACGCCAAGCTTGATTCGTTACTGCTAAAAATTGGTTTGATAAGTTCATTGTGGATCACCCTTTCCTTAATAATTGATATTAGTCTAATCGAATTTATCCTATACGTCAACTACTTTTTACAATTTTATTTTTGCTCTTCTCAATTATCATCAGTTGAGCGAGTGGTTGTATTTGTTTGATCCTCTGTTATTTTTGTCGAGGCGGACTCTGATTTCGCCATTTCATCCTCTAGTTTTTTGATATTTGCTAACGGAAGTCGGTTCAATTCTGGAATCATTTCTTGTGCTAACTTTGCTTGATTGTCTTTTTTTTCTATCGTCAAGCGATTTGCTTCTTTACCGTCTTTAAAAAAGATCACCGTGGGTTTCTCCTGATTGATCTTATATTTTTGTTCCGTTTCCTTTATATCGTAAATAAGCGGATAAAAATAAATCGGCCGATTCAATTCTTCCATTTCTTTTGGATCATTAAAAATTGCCAATAACGTTTCATATTGCTTACCCTTTGGTACACAGAACATCACAGAAATTGCTTTATTTTCAGCAATCGTCTTGGAAGCATCACTTAAAACTAAAGGTTGCAGTTTGGTAGATGTGATATCTGCATAGACTAAACTATCGATTTGTTCCTCTCTGATTTTTTCTGGAAAAACAAACATCATGATGGTAAGCATCCCAGAAAAAAACAATACCAACAGTACTCGGGTAAAATATGTTGTTGGATTCTCTGCGAAATCTGCAGTAAAATGAGTATAACTTGCCTTGATTCTTTTGCCCAATTCTTCAATCATCGCCAAGCCACTGTCACCTTCTTTTCATCTTTTCTTTTATTATAGCTAAAAACTGCCAAGATATGAAAAGAAACCTTTACTTTTTTTACTCTTCCTCCATTTTGTTTAGAGAATCTCGCTTTTTATGCCCAAACTTTGCAAATTGGTCTTTCTGCTTTTTTTTCGTTATAATAGAACTACTTATGAAAAGAAATGAGGAATGAACCATGTCCTTCGATGGAGTATTTACCCATGCAATGGTCAATGAATTGCGTGAAACTCTACTGTCTGGTCGAATCTCCAAGATCCACCAGCCTTATGAAAATGAAATCATTTTAGTTATCCGCTCACGCGGTAAAAATCATCGCTTGTTATTGTCCGCGCATCCTAGTTATGCACGCGTGCAAATCACACAAATCGACTATCAAAATCCCGACAATCCGCCTAATTTTGTCATGATGCTTCGAAAATATTTAGATGGTGCAATTTTAGAAGCAATCGAACAAATCGATAATGATCGAGTGATCCATTTCCATTTTTCTAAACGAGATGAACTTGGAGACCTGCAAAATATTGTGTTGATTGTTGAATTGATGGGTCGTCACAGTACGATCGTCTTGGTCAATAAAGAAACAGGTAAAATCTTAGATGCGATCAAACACATAGGAAGCTCTCAAAATACCTACCGTTCATTGCTTCCTGGGGTTGAGTACGTTTCACCTCCCGAGCAAGAACAACTTGATCCTTTTAGTGCAGACAACGAAAAAATCTTTCATCGTCTCTCACAAACCGAGCTTTCACCAAAAGCGCTCCAGCAACAATTCCAAGGACTTGGTTTTGATACCGCACAGGAACTAGTCGCACGTTTAGCAGAACGACCAAATGAAAAAATGCTCGTTTGGCAAACGTTTTTTTCCGCTGTAGAAAAGGAACTAGCTCCTCATTATTATGAAGTGGAAAATAAAGATTATTTCACACCCATCGCCTACGACTATTTTGCAAAGTCAGCCACTTCTGAAGAAACATACGACACCCTCAGTACATTGCTTGATGCTTTTTATCATGACAAAGCTGAAAAAGATCGTGCAAAGCAACAAGGTGGCGAACTGATCCGAAAAATCGAGAATGAATTGAAACGAAACAAAAATAAACTAAAAAAACGAGAACAAACACTGAAAGATTCTGAGAATGCGGAAAGTTATCGTAGAAATGGTGAGTTGTTGACTACCTTCATGACACAGGTTCCAAGAGGTGCAACAGAAGTAACGCTCCCTAACTATTATGAAGAAGACCAACCAATCAAAATCAAACTTGATCCTGCACTCTCGCCTAATCAGAACGCACAAAAGTACTTCCACCGCTATCAAAAACTGAAAAATGCAGTCAAGTTGATCGGCCAGCAAATCAAAGAAGCCAAAAGCGAGATCGATTACTTAGAATCTGTCCTCTCTCAATTAGAGATTGCTGGACCAATGGATATCGAAGTAATCAAAGAAGAATTAACAGCTGAAGGTTATCTAAAAAAGAAGACACAAAAAAAACAAAAACGAAAAAAACCTTCGCAACCCGATCAATACCGTTCTTCAGATGGCACATTGATCCTGGTTGGGAAAAACAATTTACAAAATGATCAGTTAACGATGAAAACGGCGAAAAAGACGGATTATTGGCTCCATGCAAAAAATATCCCAGGTTCACATGTTATTATCAAAAGTGATCGACCCACAGATGAAACAATCACACAAGCTGCCGAATTAGCCGCATACTTCTCAAAATATCGTCACTCGGCTCAGGTACCTGTTGACCTTGTTCAAGTTAAACATATCCGTAAACCAAATGGAGCAAAACCAGGATTTGTCATTTATGAGAATCAAAAAACGATCATCGTGACACCTGATGAAGAAAAAATCAATCAACTAGAAAAAGAGTAACGCTTATCCAAAAAACGGCTGAAACAAAAGTAACTCCGAAAGATAAACCAAAGGAGCTACGTCTGTTTCAGCCGTTTATTCGTTTTTTAGAACGCGAAGTAGAATGCCGCTTACTGTTGATACACACTCGTTGATTTTATCATACGATTTTATCATACATAGAAGCAAACATGTTTCCAATCCATCCGTGAAGTATAGTTTGTGGCACCACTTCTTCTAAAATCCTCAATACACGAGAAAATAAGCTCAATCAAGTGCCTCTCTTCGACGATAGTCACTTGGAAGAAACTATTAGCCTGTACCTTTGAAACGTAAAATTTTTTCCATGATGATGCCGTATACGAGCAACAGAAAAATCGGGAACAACACTACCCAGATGTTCAATGACAGATCAATACCCTCATTTATGTGAAAAGTAGTCGCATTCGTGTTGAACACTTTCGGATAAATTGTCAAAATGATATTTTTCAAGTCGAATCTCCCTAATATCGGTAAAAACAGAGTATATGTACTTAGTACAAATAGGCTCACTAACATATTTTTTGTAACTAGAGTAAGATAGAACATAATCAAAAGATAGAACAGGCTATTTCCTAAAACAAAAAGGATCTGATAGAGTGAATGATGCATAAAGGAGAGTTGATTTATGCTGTCTAACTCTATCAAAGGAATTACTTCCACTGGGAATAACCAAGGCGTCAATAGCTGTAACACGACGAAAACCATAATTGAAATAAGTAATACGCTAGTCAGAGTTACCATACTAGCGATTAGTTTCGACTGGTTGATTTGCCACTGCGAACAGATTGTTCGATGCACTTTGTTCGTTCCATATTTTATTTCTGCGTTTGCGATAACAACTCCGTAAATACCACTCATAAAGGGAAAAATAATAAAAAACGAAGAAGACAATAATTGGTTGATTCCGTTTTTAGGTAACATCGCTACTAAACTTGCTTGATATGCCATAAAATAGTATTTTGTAGGATTATCGATTATTTCTATATTTTTAGAACGTTCTAAACGGAAATCTCCGTCTAACAGTTGAGTAATGTTTTCACCATTTGCTACGGCATCCTCCACTGCTTGATAAAAACTGCCTAAATGGCTATTCACCAGATTTCTTTGGGATAGATACATCATTGCAGTCACAAAAATCGAAATCACTAAAAAAATCAAATAATTTTTTGACTTCCATTGATAATGCAGTTCACTCAGCAACAGCCCCACCTTCTTCTACGACAGAAAATAATGTACGCACTTTGTGTTCCGGTACAACTTCGATCGTTTTATTCTTCACCCATAAATGCTCATCACAAAGCTTTAAATACAGTGATTCATGCCCACTCATTATTATCAACGTTCCTTGTTTCTTTAAATATTTTAACGTCTTGAAAAGAAGCAATCGATTCATTTGATCCAATCCATTTAGAACTTCATCTAACAAGAGAATTTTAGGATGGAGCAATCTCACAAGTAGTAAAGCCAACATCTTTCGTTCGCCTAAAGAATAGGTTCTTACACGTGATTTATACAGCAATCCTTTCGATAAGTACGAAGACTCTAATTTTTCTATCTCAAATCGTATATTTTTATTTTTTGTAAAGAAAACTAGGTTATCCGCTCCAGTCAAATTTAAAAAGAATGGCGTATCATCAAAAACACAAAATATACTAGATGATTCTTTATCGATCATCCCAGTAAATTTTTCTTGTCCTAATATACAATGGAACAAGGTCGTTTTGCCAATACCATTTTCTCCGTAAATATAGTAAGTTACGTTTTGATAAAAAGTGAACGAAACCTTTTCAAAAAGTACTTTCCTTCCAAAACTCTTTGAAAAATCACTCAGCTTCAGCATCCTATTTTCTCCTTGCTTTAATACCAACTGCTACCACCATTACTATGCACTCCATAATGATCTGTATAATCATAATTATAAATTTTGATATCTCCCCATGGCGTAACCGTGCCAGCTCCAATTGTCTTTTGACCACGCCATTTATGTGTGGAATTAGTCGTACTATACCTGCTTATTCCTTTTTTTCTAACAATATTTGGAAAGACCCACCCAACTTCCTGACGTCCACTGCTACTAGTCACTCTTCCACCACTATAGTTAAAACTGATGATATCCTTTGACCACATCAGTGCACTTCCACGATTAAAACTTACTGTTTTACCTGCACGCATTTTTTGTTCAACAGTGTGCGAGGTTTGTTCAGTAAAATTTTTTATTAAATCTTTAACTTCTGTTGGTGGAACTTCTATATTTTGGCTATTAGCAATAGTTTCTGTCACTTCTTGTATAGTATTCTCTGCTGCATGAGAAGTTAAAGGATTAAGAATATTAGTTCCTAATACTAGTAACCCTGTTAACATGATATATCTTGCTTTCATTTGAATATCCTCCTTTATTAATAAAAAGATTATTTTTATAATTCGAAAATAGCAGCTATTGGCCAGTCTAACCTGATTATTGAGTCTTTTCCGTAATATAGTAATCACACTCAG
>SKEH01000322.1_pt1 | contig 31025 bp, 28 predicted proteins | sample 4826571 | NCBI WGS metagenome assembly SKEH01 (sample SAMN11008814, study PRJNA524170) | human gut metagenome | biome: Human fecal sample; material: Feces; isolation source: fecal sample from pouch patient p29 | host: Homo sapiens | place: Israel: Tel-Aviv | collected 2016-09-14 | reverse complement strand
CGGACTCATCGCAACAACAACATCCAGATCACCCACAATGCAGGTGACAAGACCGAGATGAGCGCCCGGCGCCGCAGCTCAAGCCCAAAGTCCGCCCCATTCCTCCTGCGCAGAACGGCGTGATTCCGTTCATTCAGTCTCCGGGAAAACGCCCGCACCCCGGAACGCGAGAACCCCGCGTCCCTTGCGGGAGCGGGGTCCAAGCGGTATGTCCTTGATTCTGATGTTTCAGATAAGGGGGCCCGAATCAGCGGGCGTAGAATTCGACCACGTACTGGATGTTGACCTGCACCGGGATCTCTTCGACCTCGGGCTTGCGGGTCAGGGTGGCCTTCAGGGAGGCAAGGTTCACGTCGAGGTAGCCGGGAACCGCGGGCAGCACATCACGGTGCACGCCTTCGGCGGCGATCTGGAACGGAACCATGGTCTGGCTCTTGGCCTTCACCTGGATGGTCTGGCCGGGCTTGACGCGGTAGGACGGACGGTCCACCACGTTGCCGTCAACGAGGATGTGACGGTGCACCACGAACTGACGGGCCTGGGCGGTGGTGCGGGCGATGCCAGCACGCAGAACCAGGTTGTCAAGACGGGTCTCGAGGTCGGTCAGCATGGCGTTACCGGTCTGGCCGGCGGTACGGGTAGCCTTCTCGTAAGCGGCGCGGAGCTGCTTCTCGGAGATGCCGTACTGAGCGCGCAGACGCTGCTTCTCACGCATACGCACCGCGTAATCGGATTCGGTGCGGCGACGGTCACGGCCGTGCTCGCCAGGAGCGTACGGACGCTTTTCGAAAATGCGCTGAGCCTTGGGGGTCAGTGCGATGCCGAGGGCGCGGGACAGGCGCACCTGACGGCGAGAACGCTGAACGTTCGTCATTGGATTATTCCTTCTGTCGTTATCTGAACGGAACGCTCGGTTTCATGCGATTCCAAGCGCTGAGTCGGGCCTCTCCAACGCTTCGTCGTGATTGCTCACGAGCGGGTTGGCGTTCTTGCGATCGCCTACCGCCGACCCGTTGACGGGCTATGACTCCAGACGGTATCTACCAGTTGGCAGACACCAACGGCTAATATTACACTGCAGCCATGGACAGCACTCCGGCATCCATGCGGTATACCTTGTCCGCATACTCCAGCGCATCCGGATCATGCGTGACCATGAGAATCGCCGTACCGTTATCGGCTTGGCCTCTCAGCAGTTTCATCACGATGTCAGTGCTCTCTTGGTCGAGATCGCCGGTCGGTTCGTCAGCGATAAGCAATTTGGGCTGATTCATCAGGGCGCGGGCGATGGAGACACGCCGCATCTCACCGCCGGATAGTTCGCGCGGATAGCTGTCTGCCAAATCGGCGACACCAAGCTGGGTGAGCAGATGCTTGGCGCGCTCGGTAAATAAGTCGGGCTGGCTTGCAGCTGAGTTTGACGGTTTACCGCCAGCATCTGCAATCGGCGCGATGACATCCGGCATAAACGGATCCGGCTCGGTGGAAGACTCGGTACTGTTTTCATCGGATGCGGAATCGTTATCGGCCACGGATTCGATGCCGGGCACGGTCTCAGCCGTATTGTTCTGTTTTTGCGCGGCTGCATCGTCCTTATTCTCAGCCTCCATGAACGGCAGAGCATCCGGGAACATCGTCGCGGGCAGGATCACATTGTCGAGCACCGTGAGATTGCCGAGCAGGGTCTGGCTTTGGGTCACGAAACCGATGATTCGGTTGCGCAGTAGGGACAGTTCCTTATCGCTCAGCACAGTCACTTCGCGCCCATCCACACGCACGGTTCCCGAACTTGGGCGCACCAATCCGGCGACCATATTAATCAGGGTGCTTTTACCGTTACCTGAGCGACCGACGATGGCGACGAATTCCCCGGCGTCAATCGTGAGATCGACGTGACTGACCGCGTCAAACGGCATGCCGCGACGGACGAACTGGCGGGTCAAATCCGCTAATTCCAGCAAATGAGATGCAGTTTCGGTCATGTCATTCCCCTTCTCGCAGGGTCAGGTAGGCTTCGGGGCGGCCAAGCCGCCACATGGTCAGCAACGAGCCGACAATGCCGATAGCGGTTGAGCACACAATAGTTATGGCAATGAATCCGATAACGGCGGCCGGTCCGGCTTGCAGATATGGCAATTGCAATTGTTTGCCGATCAGCGAGCTGAATGGGAAGATCACGAGGCTCGCCACGCCTACGCCGATTACGCCGCCAATCAGTCCGATAATGGCCGATTCTTTGAGAATGATGACGTTCAACATGCCACGCGTGGCTCCCATAATGCGCAGGGACGCGAACTCGCGCTTGCGTTCGTTCACCGAAGAGGCGAATACGGCGAGCAGCACGATCACACCCATCACCCAGATCACGGCCACGAACACCTTGAGGTAGGTGACCAATGCGGTCAGCGAGGTCTTGGTATTGGCGGTGATGCCGCCGGGATACACGTAGCCCAGATCGGCGAATCGGGAGTCAATGCGTTTGATGTTCTCGGCCACGGTTTGCGCCTCATACCCCTGCTTGACCTTGATCATCACGGTGGAGACGGCCTTGCCCGCATATTCCATGGGCATGACCTGCTTGGAGACCTTGGACGATGCGGCGACCATGTCGGGCACAGTGGCCTGGTTGATGAACACCGAATTGTCGAGGCTGGTGCCGGTATTGGCCAGCTGAGCGACCACCGGCCATTTACGGCCGTATAGCTCAATGGTGCCATCGGTGGACACATTCACGTTCGCGCCGGCGATCATCTTGCCGTCTTCGAGGGTGCCTTTGAATTGGGAGGCAACCCATGGCTCGATAACGAAGTCGGTGGACGGGTCGTAGCCGATGATCTGCAGTTTTTCGTCGCAGCAGGCGGCGGCCAGTGACGATATGTAGGTTTGTTCGCTGGCTTGTTCGATGCCATCCGCTTGCTTGACCTCAGTGGCGATGTCTCTGGTGAAATAGAACGTGCTGGGGTTGCCGTTGGTCAACAGCGCTTCGGCTTTCTGCGCGGTGTTCTGAGGCACAACCATCAGGTCGGCGCCCAGACGCTTCTCCATGCTGATCATACCGGTGTTGAGGTTCATGGTCAGCATGGTGCCGCCGAAGAACGTCAGCGCAAGAATGGTGACGACGGCGAGCAGAGCGCCGGTGCGGAATGGCTTGCGCTTGAGATTTTCAAGCGGCAGGCCGCGCAATGCGATATGCGATGGCACGATGGGGGTCCTTATTGATTATGGTGCGGTTGCAATAAGTGAGACCGGAACCCGACTCCTGGAATGAAATCGGACCCCGGTCACACGAGGTCAAGTTCAGTGCTTGGCCGCTCGGGAATCGAGCCAGATGGCGATGGCGGCGAATACGAGAGTGAGTACGCCGAGCACGATAAGCGTGGGCAGCATCACCATGCGGCAGTGCATCATGGCGCCCTTGCAGATGCCGATCAGGAAGGTGGGCACAGCAAGCAGCAGCAACGCGTTGGCGATGGCGGCGATGTTCAGACCAATACGGACCTGGGCGTTGACGAACAAGGCCACGACGCCGAGCACAAGAATCACAACGCCGATACCGGTGGCGGCCTGCTGCGAGTAATGGCAGGCACCCGGCATGTCATGGCCGGTGCAAGCGTGAGCAAAGGTCTGGGGTGCGATGGCAATAAGCGCACCGAACAGAATATTGGGCACGGATGCGAACAGCTTGTTCTTCATAACTTCCTTCCTATCCCCTGCTACCAGGGTTTCGTGAGCACAACCTCCGCATTATGGCCACAGTGTGATGAGGAACACAAGTCTTGTTTTTTATGAAATTATCTGGTATGCGCTTTCAGCTCACAGCTTTTCGATCGGTGCCACGCGGAGCATGAGGCGTTTGACGCCGGCTGACCCGAAGTCCACGGTGATGACCGAATTGCGGCCCTTGTCCTGCGCGTCGGTGACCTTGCCGAGACCGTACTGATCGTGGCTGATCATGTCGCCCACGGCAAAGTCAGAGATATTCAGTCCATTATCTTTAGCGAGCTTGGAACTTGGCATGGAAGATCCGGCGGAACCGGACTTCGGCGTGGTGTGGCGCGTAGTGACCTTGCCGCCACGAGTGCCGCCGGACGCCGAACTGGAACGGGAACGAGAACCATATGAAGAGCCGGAACCCGAACCATAGGACGAACCCGAGCGCGAGCGGGAACCGTAGGAGGAGCCGGAACGTGAGCCATACGATGAACCGCCCGAGCGGGAGCCATAGGACGAGCCAGAACCATAGCTTGACGAGCCGTAATGAGATCTCGAGCCATACGACGAACCCAAACCGCGAGAGCCGAATGTCGAGGACCCACCGAACGTCGTACCGCCAAAATCGTCATCATCCCAGCCACCGTAATCGTCGGCGAATCCATCGGACTCCCAGTTGGCGCGCATACGTTCCACGCCGGCCTCACGACGCTTCCAGTCGATGAGCGAATCCGGAATCTCGTCAAGGAACTGGCTGGGCATCATGTCGGCGGCCTGCCCCCACTGGGAGCGTACGGCTGCGCGCGTGACATACAGGCGCTGCTTGGCGCGGGTGATGCCCACATAGGCAAGTCGGCGTTCCTCCTGCAGTTCGGCGGTGTCCTCCATCGAACGCGAATGCGGGAACGTGCCCTGTTCCATGCCGGTCAGGAACACCACCGGGTATTCGAGGCCTTTGGCGGTGTGCAGGGTCATCAGCGTCACTTTGCCGGAATCCTCCGCCTCGCCGGGCAGCTGGTCGGAATCGGCCACGAGCGCAGTGGTCTCCAGGAATGCGGATAGCGTGGCGTCGGGCGTGTTCTGCTCGAACTCGGCTGCGGTGGACTGCAGCTGGGAGAGGTTTTCCAAACGGGAGGCGTCCTGCGGGTCCACGGACTTTTCCAGCTCTGCACGCAAGCCGGACTTCTCCAGCACTTCGGCCACAATCTCGCTGGGCTTGGCGTCATGTGCTCGCGTGAATTGCGAGAGCTCACCCATCAAATCACGGAAGGCCTTGAGCTGCGTGGCGGTACGTGTGGGCACGTCCTGAATTTCATCCAAATGCATGAGTGCATAGAAGAAGCTGGTGCCACGTTCGCGCGCATAGGCGAGCAGGATGCCCTCGGCACGATCGCCGAGCCCGCGCTTGGGCACGTTCAAAATTCGACGCAGGTTCACGTCATCATCCGGGTTGACCAGCGCCTGCAGGTAGGCCAGCGCGTCCTTGATTTCACGGCGCTCATAGAACTTGGTGCCGCCGACGAGCTGGTACGGCAGCCCTGCGTTGATTAACGCCTCTTCGAGCGAGCGGGACTGCGCGTTGGCGCGATACATAATCGCCATGTCAGAGTAGGCGATATCTTCTTCGGCGTGCAGTCGGGCGATTTCAGTGGCCACCCACTGGGCCTCCTGCTGGGCGTTATCCGCCGCGTAGCCGACGATTGGCTCGCCTTTGCCGAGTGCTGTCCACAGTTTCTTGGGCTTGCGTCCCTCGTTGTTGCTGATCACCGCGTTGGCCGCGTCCAAAATGGTCTGCGTCGAACGATAGTTCTGTTCGAGCATGATGGTCTTGGCGTTCGGGAAGTCCTGTTCGAAATCCTGGATGTTGCGGATGTCGGCGCCGCGGAAGGCATAGATGGACTGGTCGGAATCGCCCACGACGGTGATCCAAGCAGGGCCGGATTTGCCTGCGTTCGGCGCGCCCGGAATGGCCTTCTCCCCTGTGTCCACGCCGGCCAGCTCGCGTACGAGCACATACTGGGCGTGGTTGGTGTCCTGATACTCGTCGACCAGAATGTAGCGGAAACGGTGATGGTAGTACTCGGCGACGGCCGGGTCGGTGCGCAGCAGTTCGACCGTGCGCCCAATCAGATCATCGAAGTCGACGGCGTTGGCCAGGGCGAGCCGGTGCTCGTATTCGGCGTATATCACCGCGTAGATGGCTTCAAGGTCGCCCACCGTGCCGAACTGGTAGCCGCGCTGTCCGGGCGTGAAGTCGGGCGCATGGACGGCGAGGTTTTCCTTCCAGCCGGTCAGGTTGTTTTTCAGGTCGGAGATGTGGCCGAGGATCGAACGTGGAGTGTAGCGCTTGATATCGAGGTTGAATTCGGTGGCGATGATCTTGACGAGTCGCTCGGAGTCGGCGGAATCATAAATGGAGAAGCCGGATTTGAGGCCGATGGATTTGCCGTCGCGGCGCAGGATGCGCACGCAGGCGGAGTGGAAGGTGGAGACCCACATACGCTGGGCCACCGGGCCAATCAGCGAGCCGAGTCGTTCGCGCATCTCGGCGGCGGCCTTGTTGGTGAAGGTGATGGCCAGAATCTGGCTGGGCCATGCGCCGAACTGGCTCAGGATCCACGCGATGCGTCGGGTGAGGACTCGGGTTTTGCCGGAACCGGCGCCGGCTCCGATCAGTAGCGCCTGGCCGCGGTATTGCACGGCTTCGGCCTGCTGCGGGTTCAGGTCGCCTACGAGTTCCTGCGCGCTGCGGGCGATGACTTCCGGCTCGTCGTACACTGTTGCCTCCCTTTGAATCGCGACAATCATGTTTACCACATGCACGGGTCAGCGGCAGCTGAAGAACCGGCTCGGGGGTGGGAGTCTGGCACCCGAATTGTCACGGGCTCCTGGTGTTCCGGCAGCCGACTCATCATGTGGCGAAGAACCGCCGCCGCACCGCCCCTCGCATCGGACAACGTACACTTGCAGATATCCATATCATCCATATCGGTTGTGGCACACGATGACAGGAGGTCCGATGCAGGAACTTGAGGAACGAATCCAGAGCGAGGGAACGGTAAAGGAAGGTGACGTGCTCAAGGTGGACGCGTTCCTGAACCACCAGTGCGACGTACGTCTGTTCGACCGTATGGGAGCCGCGTGGGCCAAGCATTTCGCCGGCAAGCACATCACCAAAATTCTGACCATCGAAGCGTCCGGCATTGGCATCGCATGCGTGGCCGCCCAGCATTTCGGCAATGTGCCGGTGGTGTTCGCCAAGAAAGCGCAGTCCATCAATCTGGACGGCGACCAGTACACCACCACCGTGTATTCCTTCACCAAGCAGAAGGAATTTCCGGTGATCGTGGCCAAGAAGTATCTGAATGCGGGCGACCATGTGCTGCTGATCGACGATTTCCTGGCCAACGGCAAGGCGCTGCGCGGCCTGATTGATCTGTGCAAGGCGGCCGGCGCCACGGTCGAAGGCATTGGTATCGCCGTGGAGAAGGGCTTCCAGGGCGGCGGCGACGCGCTGCGCGCCGATGGTTACGACGTAGATTCGTTGGCCATTGTCGAATCCATGGATCCTGGAACCGGCGAGATCACCTTTAGGCACTGAGGACTATTGCCCGCTCCCGCTGGCGGGAGCTGTCACGACAGCGACTGAGGGTGGTTCATCTTGACCGCAGACCACCCTCAGTCGGCTACGCCGCCAGCTCCCGCCAGCGGGAGCAAACAAAAAGGAAACAGAGAATCATGTCAGAGAAGAAAACCAAGAATTCCATATCATTTGAGGCATTGTCCTCGCTGGACGCGCCCGTATCCTTTTGGAAGGGCATTCCGTTCGGCCTGCAGCATGTGATGGCCATGTTCGTGGCCAACCTTGCCCCGATCTTCATCGTCGCATCCGCCGCGAAGATGACGCCGGCCCAGTCGGCCACAATCATTCAGTCCGGTCTGCTGGTGGCAGGTCTCGGTACCTGTCTGCAACTGTATGGCGCGTGGCTCATCGGCTCCCGGCTACCGATGGTCACCGGCATCTCCTTCACCTACGTGGCGGCCGCCGTGGCGATTTGCGCGGACAAGGGCTATGGCGCCGTGGTCGGCGCGGTGATGGTCGGCGGCCTGCTGGAACTCGTGCTGGGCTTGACGGCCAAATATTGGCGTCGGTTCGTGCCGCCAATCGTCTCCGCCATCGTGGTCACCTCCATCGGTTTCTCCCTGCTCAACGTGGGCGCCACGAGCTTCGGCGGCGGCAGCGGCGCCAAGGACTTCGGCAACTGGCAAAATCTGACGCTCGGGCTTATATCATTGGTCGCCTGCTTGGCATTCCAGCTGTTGATGAAGGGCACGGCCAAGCAGCTGTCCGTGCTATTCGGTCTGGTGGTCGGTTACGTGGTGGCCATCTGCATGGGCAAGGTCGATTTCTCCGGTTTCCAGAACCTTGCCATTGTGTCTGTGCCGCAGATCATGCCATTCAAGCCCGAGTTCGACTGGGGTTCGATCATCTCCATCGGCCTGCTCTATGTCGTCTCCTCTGTTGAGGTGCTGGGCGACACCGCCGCGCTGACCAAAGTGGGTCTGAACCGTACGCCGACCGAACGCGAGACTGCTGGCGCCATCGCCGGTGACGGCCTTATCTCCACCGTCTCCGGCCTGTTCGGCTGCCTGCCGCTGACCTCCTTCGCGCAGAACATCGGACTTGTGGCCATGACCAAGGTCGTCAATCGTAAGGTCATTCTTTCCGGTGGCGTAATCCTGATTTTGGCGAGCTTCGTGCCGGCCATCGCCGAGGTGTTCAACTCGCTGCCGCAGGCTGTGCTCGGCGGCTGCACCATCATGATGTTCGGCAATATCATTCTTTCCGGCTTCCAGATGATCGCCGAAGCGGGCTTCACGCAGCGCAACATCACGATTGCGGCGCTCTCGCTGACCATCGGCATCGGCTTCACCCAGGTGAGCGACATCTTCGCGCAGTTCCCGGCCCTGTTCCAGCAGATCTTCGCCTCGAACTGCATCGCCGTGGCGTTCGTGGTGGCCGTGATCCTGAACGCCGTGCTGCCCAGTGAGGAGCATTTCCTCTCCGCGCCCAAGGAGGCACCGGCCGACGCCGAGTGACGACCGCCGGATCTTTTCGCATGTGCCCGCAACCATTTCGGTTTGCGGGCACATGTGTTATGCGGGAATCCAGCGAACGAACAAGCATACGGACTTTTCTGATCGCATTGCTGCGCCATCGCAATCTTCACAAAACCACGTTGCCAATCATATCGTTTTTCGATATATCATTATCGTTATTCGAAATATTCGATGCAAAGGATCGTCTCATGAAGCGCTACATGAACAAGTGGGTCCTGCTTGGATTGAAGGTCATCATCGCGCTGGTCTGGCTGGCCTGCCTCTGGACGTTCGCCGCGCCCATACTGAGCGAGGCGATGGCCGGCCTGTACTCCAGCCAGGCGGCGATGCGCTGGCCATACCTCATCATGGGCATACTGTTCCTGGTATGCGTCGAGATAGCGTTTGCGGCCGTCTGGCGGCTGCTTTCGCTATCCGGCTCCGGCACGGTGTTCACCGCCAAGGCCATGCCCTGCGTGAACTGGGTGCTTGGCTGCGCGGCGATCGCCACTGCGCTGACCGTTCTCGTATCCCTGTGTTTCCTTATCTCCGGCTGGCATGATGCGACCATGCCGGCCATGGATTACTACACCATCGCCTTGGTGCTTGGTGTGGCGGTTCTCGCCGAAATCGGATTCATGCTGCTGATGGTCGTGATGAAAGGCCTGCTGCGCGCCGCCACCGACCAGTCCAGCGAGCTCGAGCAGGTGATCTGATATGACGATTCGCATCAATCTCGACGTCATGATGACCAAGCGCAAGATCGGGCTCGGCGAGCTCGCCGAGCAAATCGGCATCACCCCCGCCAATGTGTCCATTCTGAAGAACGGACGTGCCAAAGCCGTTCGCTTTACCACGCTGGATGCGCTTTGCAAGGCCCTCGACTGCCAGCCCGGCGACATTCTCGAATGGGAGGACAGCGACCGATAACCACCGCATGATTTTTACATAGCTAACTGCTTTCAGAGAGGTACATTCGCTCATTTACGGAATGCTATCTGCTTTCAAAGGAGATACAAGTTTTATGCTCAGATGCCCGGATGAGCAGTTGCTCAGACATGCAGGCGCACCACCCATTCGCGCACGAGAGCTACGACGGCTTCGGGTTGGTCGATGTGCGCGTTGTGACCGGCATTGTCTAACGTCACGAAGGTGGCGTTGGGATAGTGCGGCAACAGGGCTTGCTGGTCTTCGTATCCGACGATCTGGTCTTGTTTGCCGGTGACGATGAGCACCGGACCTGCATATGTGCCGAGCGTTTCCTCGGGGTCGTCATCCAGCCAATAGCGTTGATCCAGTCGTTCGCACGCCGCACGGTCACACAACGCCACACCAGGCAAGATGAACCGCTGGTAGCGCCGCCATGCATCGAATGACTGGTTGACGCCCATGGTAATGAAGTCGAACACCTGTTCCTGTGGCAGGGAGTGCGTCAGTCTGGGATTGGGATTCGCAACCACGTGTTCGGCCACATGCCGGCCGGCATGCTGCGGGTCCACAACCGGCGCGATCAGCGCCATGCCGGCCACTCGGCGAGGTTCGCGCGCCAATACTTCACGGACAAGCGCACCGCCCATCGAGTTGCCGACCATGGCGAATGGGGTTGCTTTGCCGACAAGGCCGTCAATGACCGTTTGCAGCCAATCAGCCATTTCCGGCAGTCCACAGGCATTCTCGGGCAGTGCCGGCGTACGCCCAAAGCCGGGCAGGTCCAGATATATGCGGCGAATCGAATCATTGCCGTCGAATGCTTCATCGAGCATCATCAGCGAACGATGGTCCACACCCATGCCATGCACAAACACGACGGACAATCCATTATCATTGCCCTCGATGGCGTAATACGGCTGCGGCTGTGCCATACGTTCCTCTCTCAAACCGGGACTGGGTGTATTTCACACAATAGCGTCTACGGTTCCTTCGCCGCCGAAACAGTTTCGAACGGCATTCTCGGTTTCAAGGGGCTGATTCTGTTATCCGGGAACATCTACTTCCACTTCGAGGGGCTGGTCGAAGCTCAAACCAAAAGTAGAAACGGCGTAACGACAACGCCATCCCGCCATTTTCATGATCTGTCTACTTAACCATCCGCCCCTTGAAACGGAAGTAGATGTTCTGGAAATGGCGCATCAGCCCCTCGAAGCGGAAATAGACGATTGCAACCCAGATTATCAATCTTGGCCACGCTGAAACACGGACATTGGAACATCCTTCTCGGTTCGGCTTGTGCGAGAGTCAAAAGGCGTGAAGAATTATGGCAAAGTCATCGGTGCTATGAGCATTCATCAGGCAGATATGACACTCTGACTGGTGGTGATCAGATTGACGTGACGATATGACACAGACGCGCAATCAGGCGAAGACCGATAAGGCCCGGAAGGAGGCGAGATGGTTCGGCGAACGCGATACCGGGCTCGTCGCCGCTCGGGCGGCAGATGGGTGCTGGTGTTTATCGTCGCTTGCGTCATCGTCGCGATTCTGGCCGCGCTCATCTATCTGCCACGCATTTTCTTTTCCTCCGGCACCCCTTCCCGCGCCTCCGACGACGCCTATTGCTCGGCGAAACTAGCCGACGGCCCAAGCTATTCTCTCATGCCGGAACAGGCCCAGAACGCGGAGCTCATCGCCAACATCGCCATCAATCGCGGACTGCCGGATCATGCGGCGACGGTGGCCATCGCCACGGCCATGCAGGAATCGCGAATCACGAACCTTTCCTATGGTGATCTGGATTCCATCGGACTCTTCCAACAGCGGCCGAGCCAAGGTTGGGGAACCGTGGAACAGGTGTCCGACATGACGTATGCCACGAACATCTTCTACGACCATCTGATGCAGGTGCCGGACTGGGAGACGATTCCCATCGAGGACGCGGCCCAGGAAGTGCAGCGTTCAGGATACCCGGATCTGTACGCCACATGGGACGCCATGGCACACGCTTGGGCTGCGGGACTGACCGGTGAATTCGGAGCGACTATTTCATGCGCGCTGGAGCCGGCAACATCGTCGGATGCCGATGGGCTTATCGCTGCGCTTCCTGTTGCCTATCCGAGTGTTACCGCCGCTACTGCGCCTGCAACTGCCGAGGGAAACGGTAATAATTCATCAAACGGTACGACAATCACCGTGGCTCTGCCCGACGGCCTGTCCGCAGACGACCACAATCGCCTGTGCTGGCAAGTTACGGGCTGGCTGGTCACGCACGCACGCCAATACGGCATCGACGCATTGCATGCGAACGGCATGGAATGGAATCGCAAAGATGGTGTTTGGACAGGAAACGAAACCGTCGAGCAGACCATCATCGTCACGTTGGTCTAATCAGGCAATCAAACGTCTAACTTTTGACGAATCCGGCACTCCCCCTATTCAGCAATAAACCACTAAGATAAAAGCACATTACAGGCCTATTCAAAAGAAATGGGGAATGTATGAGCAAGGCTTTGATTGTGGTGGATGTGCAGCCGACATTCTGCGAGGGCGGCGAGCTGGGCGTTGAGGGCGGCAATGCGGTCGCCGAACGTATCGCCGATTACGTGAACGCACACCGCGGCGAGTACGCGTATATCGCGACCACACAGGACTGGCATATCGAGCCGGGCGCTCACTGGTCGGCAGAGCCGGATTTCGTGGACACGTGGCCGAAGCATGGCGCGGCCGGTACACCGAACGCCGAATTGCATCCGGCAATCAAGGTGCTGGGTATCGAGCATCATTTCAAGAAGGGCCAATATTCGGCGGCATACTCCGGCTTTGAGGGCATAGAGGACAATACTGACCGTATCCAGACCCGCGAGGAGGTCGATTACGCACAGTCCGCCGGAAAGACGCTGGCCGATGCGCTGAAGACCGCCGGCGTGAGCCGCGTGGATGTGGTGGGCATAGCCGAATCGCATTGCGTCAAGGACACCGCGCTTGATGCCAGGAAGCTCAGTTTCGAGGTCACCGTGTTCGAGGACCTGACCGTGCCGGTCAGCGAGGAGCTTGGCGTTGCGGCCCGCAAACAGATGGCGGCAGCCGGCATTGCGCTGATCGATTCGGATATACCCGCAGCGAACGCATAGCTGTTTCCACATATTCAGGACTTACACTGCCGCATAGTCGATGTGTAAGGAAGGCGCTTATGGTTACGATGCTGCTGACTTCGATGTTCCATAACGTCTCGCCCACCGTGCATGAAATCGAGCCGCGGTCACAGGGCAAACGGGTCGTCTTCATTCCAACGGCGAGCGCTGTGGAACCGTGGGGACCGGCTCATACGGCATTGAGCAAACACGCGCTACAACGGCTCGGCTTCGAGGTCGAACAACTGGATGTGGAAAACATGCCGAGCGACTCCGCCGAGGACATCACCCACAAAATCACCGAGGCTGATTGCATCTATGTGGGCGGCGGCAACACGTTCTTTCTCTTGCAGGAGTTGCGCCGCACCGGTGCCGACCGGGCCATCATCAATCAGGTGCGCGCCGGCACGCCGTACATCGGCGAGTCCGCAGGCTCGGTCATCACGGCGCCCAACATCGGCTACATCAAGCTCATGGATCGCACGGACAAAGCCCCCGATCTCACCGATTACACAGGATTGGGCCTGGCCGATTTCCACGTGGTCCCCCACCATCATGCAGCGGCCATGGGTCACGCCGCACAACGCATTCTCGACCGGCATGGCGCCGATCTCAGTCTCAAGCCCCTCACCAACCGGCAGGCCCTGCTCGTCAAGGATGGCAAAACCCGGTTGCTGCGATGATGCGGGCCGTCGGCCCGTCGCCCATTCGGCATCGCCGTGGTGTGTCCGGGCTGACATGCCTATCGAGCGGCATCAATCACACAGCAATGTGGTTGGGAACCTCGCCGAACGTCAACACCTGCGTACATCAGCACGGCAAAATCTGCCGAAAAACGCCCGGCGCACGAGATGCCAGCCGGCCCCATCCGTCACCTCAGTGCCGTACCGGGCCAGGCATGGCCTTGAGCAACGGGATGAATCCGGCGCACAGTACCAGGGCAACGACGGCGAGTATCTGCCAGTGGGCGGAGCCGAGCCAGCCGCCCCACGTGCCGACGGCACCGCCGATTGCATACGCGAACCTGGCACGGCCGCTGAATTTGGCCAGGTCACCACCGCTCAGCAGCAGTTGTCGCGATACGATCACGCCATGCGCCAGCAGGCCATAGCCGAGGTTGTTGATGAGCCATCCGACGCACACCGCGGCAAACTCGGGAACCAGTACGGCGGCAAGGGAAATCGCCGTGGCGATTGCCCCGATGGCGGACACGGCGCGCATGCCGAGTTTTGCGGAGAGCCGCATGTAGACAAACGATCCGATGATGCTGCCCACGCCGCCGAATGCGTAGACCACGGTCAGCATATCGCTGCCGTACCGGGAGCCGATGCCCAGCAACGCATAGCTTGCCCACAGCGACGGAATCAGCGCAAGCAGCAGCGATGCGATCAGCAGTCTGACCCGGGTCAAGCGGGTGACCGGAGTGCGCTGCGGCGCGTGTGACGTGTCGGCCGCCGTGGATTCGTCGGCGGAGCCGTCGCCGTCATCGCCGCCCTCACCATCGTTGCCGAATCCCGGCATGAACTCGCGGGTGCGGAATCGCGTCAGCGCGCAGGCAAATGACAGTGCCGACGAGGTGAGCAGCATGGCCATGATGGAGGCGTTGGCCAAGGCCGATCCGGCAACCTGGCCCAGCAACGTACCGGCCACGCTGGCAATCACGGCGACGTAGCCGCTGTACTTGACGAGCATGTCATCGTCGTCGCCGGCCGCATCCACCTCGAACACTTCGGAGGCCACGTCGATGACCTGCCCGGTCATCAGCAGCAGGCATGACAGGGCCAGCAGCAGCCACTTCCAATACGTCCAATCGTTGGGCACCAGCGCGACCGCCAGGCACAGTACGCCTTCCACGCCCTCCGTGGTCGCAAGCGAACGGAACGAGCCGAACCGCTGCACGATCCATGCGGATATCGGAGAAGCGAAGTCGATGACCAGATTGAACGTCTTGCGGAACGCGATCACCCATGCCGGCAGCCCGACGATCAGAATCGAAGGAATCACCGACCCCTCGAAAATCGCGTTGGACAGCATCGAAAACGTCATACCCACCAACGCCCATCGCAACGCCCTGCTCAATACCGATAATCCTCGCATACCTTAGTTCCTTGTCCTTGCCAGTGTAACGGAATTATGACTTCTCAATCGTCCCCCCGCTGTCTAAATGAAAGTGCAACACCCTTTCACTGGTTATCTGGACAATCTCCAATCTAAAGGGTGTTGCACTTTCATTTAGACAGCGGCCCCCATATCCGCATGTCACTGCTGCCATCATAATGAGCCAGTAGACGCCTTTAAGCGTTCTGACAGCCATGGGAATCGAAAATCGCTATGCACATCATAGAACAGCACTGCCAAGGCAAGAGGTCTGACCAGTCGCTCAATGAGGACGGGCTGATCATCACCGATGGTTTCGCGGCAGTGGTGGATGGAGTGACCAGCAAAAGTGTGCACCACCCTGCCGGCTTTGTTCTTGGCCTCGTCCAGCACCGGCGCGAGGCCGGCGGCCCATTCGCGCACCGAACGGCCGGCGAGCATGTCGTTGCCGCCCACGCACACGATCAGCACATCCGGCCGGTCATTGATATCGCCGATCATCCGGTAGCGCACACGTCGAGCGGTCGCGCCGAGCTTGCCGACCGTACGCCAGGCCACCGGCCGACCAGTACGCTTGCGACGCGCGCGGCAAGCAGCGGCATAATGCCTTTCGACTGGCCGTCCACGCCACCCAACATAGTCCGCCCGCCTCGACCGGCCGATCATCAGCGAACACGCGGAATCGAACCCTACATCGACATTCGTTTCGTCTAGTTTGGCCCATGAATTCTGGATGAATTGGGGTGAACCGGCGGGGCTGGAGGCGAGCGGGCGGCGGATTATGGGGCACAATGGTGTCAAGGAGGCGCCATGGTCGATGACTATACTGCCAAAATGACTGAGCTGATCGAACTCATGCGTCTGATCGGCAACGATACGCAGCAGTGCGAGGTCAAGGAATGCAAGCGCAAGATCTCCTCGACCATCACCGATACGCTGTCCGCGTTCTCCAACGGCTCCGGCGGCTGGATCATCCTGAGCCTGTCTGAAAAGAACGGGTTCACGCCGGTCGAGGGATTCGACGCGCGCGCCATGCAGGAGGCGTTGAGCCAGGCGTGCGAGAAGATGACGCCGGTGGTGCGGCCCGTGATCGTCACCTGCCCGTTCGAAGGCGTGAATCTGGTGTTCGCGCGCATCGACGAGATGCTGCCGCGCGACAAGCCCTGCTTCACCACCGCGCTCGGACCGCACGGCGGCTCGTTCATCCGCACCGGCGACGGCGACCGGCGCATGACCTCCTATGAGGTCGACCGGCTCATCGAGGAACATCTGCAGCCCACGTACGATTTGGATATCGTGCCCGGCGCCACGACCGATGACCTCGACCCGCAGCTTGTTGCCGGATTGTTGGCGCGCGTGCGCGAACAGCATCCGCGCGTGTTCGCCGACCGGGACGGCATCGATGTGCTGCTGGATCTGCAGGTGTTGCGCCATGATGATTCCGACGAGTCGGAGGTCGGCGGAATACTGCGTCCCACCTTGGCCGGACTGCTGGCGTTGGGCCGCTATCCGCAGAAGTTCTATCCGCGGCTCGGCATTTCGATAGCCGTGTTTCCGGGGACGAGCCGGGACGATGTGTTCCGGGGCGACGAACGATTGGTCGCCTCGAAGTCGGTGGTCGGTTCGATTCCGGTGATGATCGACGATACGGTCGACTCGCTGATGCGTTGGATTGGCGCGAAGAAGCCCGATTATCCGCCGCTCGTGTTGCGCGAGGCGATTGCGAACGCGCTCACCCACCGTGATTATTCGCCCGATGCGCGCGGCACGCAGGTGCATATCAGCGTGTTCACCGATCGCATCGAGATCACCAATCCGGGTGGCCTGTACGGCATGGTGACACATGATGTGCTGGCGAGCCCTCATCCGGTGACGGGTGCACCGTTCGTCTCCACCCGAAACCAGTTCCTGTTCACGCTGCTGGAGTCCACGCCGTATCCGGGCGGCGGGTTTGTGAACCCAGAAGGCGGCGACGGCTACCAGCGTATCGCCGCCGCGTTGCGCGAGGCCGGCATCGAGCCGGCGACCACGCGCAACGACATCAACACGTTCACGATGACCATCACCAAGCAACGCACGATGGCGAACAGTTCGCCGGGCGACGTGGTCAAGGCGATTATGACCGTACTGGAGCGGCATTCGGCGATGAGCGTCAAGGAGATCATGCGCGAACTGCAGTTGACGCCGCTGGCCGCCACATCCGGTATGCGCGAGCTGATGAAGGAAGGGCGGGTCGCCCGAGTCAAGTTCGCCGACGACTCGGTACAGCGGTATCGGTTGAAAGGCTGATTTCTCACTCGGCCAGCTGCGTGGTGGCGGGCGCGGCCAGGGCGGGGCGGGAGCGGCGGAACCGTCCGGCGGCCAGGCCGATGCAGATGAACATCACGCCGAACAGTGCGACCAATCCCAGCGAGCCGGCCCAGCCGGCGACGCTTATGCCGGTTTCCTCCGCCGTGCCGGAGCCGAGCGCGTTGTCGATTGCGGTGCAATACCACCAGCCGGGCAGGAACTTGGCCATAGTCACCATCACGGCGGGCATCATGTCAATCGGCAATGCAACTCCCGACGTGAACATGATGAGCAGGCCGAAGATATTGGCGAATCCGTTGGCAGCCGCCTCCGAAAACCCGAATTCGCTGAGCATGAATCCACAGGCGACGGTCATCAGCGCATATACGCAGGTTGCGCAGAACGTTATCAGCACTCCTTCGGCGCTCAATGTCAACGGATCAAGTCCTGCCGCGACCATCAGACCGACCGCCAGCACCAGATAACCGACGCATACGACGAGCGCGAATCCGCTGAGAGTCAGCAACCGCTGGAGTCCCATCGACGACATGCGTTGTGGGGATGCGGTGAGACGACGGCGAACTTCCCCGGTGGTGAATATGCCCAGAATCATTGACCCGCAGACGGTCATCGCCAAAAACAGCGGATACAGCGCGGTTTTCATGGTGTTGCCGAATCTGCTGGCCGCCATGTCCGAAGCACTTTCCGCGTCCGCGCTTGCCGTGTCGATCACAGCGACCTTATGGTTCGCGTCCATGTCACTCGCCGATGCGGCAGCCGCTTTCGATGCCTCGAACAGATCGCCGACGCTGGGTTTCTCAATCTGACCGGCCGGCAGCATATCAAGCATGTCCTGATTCGAGAATTCACCAAACCCGCCCATGCCATCTTCAGACGAATCACCCGCAGTGTCTCCAATGTCGATACCGGCCATAGCTGCGAGCGCCGCACTATCGACCGTCGTATGCGAGCCAATCAGTGCCGTACGCGTGAGTGAAAGGAACCCGATGACGTTCATCCGGGCCATCGAGCCTGCGCCGGACGTATAGCTGGTGACCGTGTCCACGCTTGGTGGATTCTCGCCTGTCGCCGCGGCATCAATGAAATCGTCGGCGAAACCATCGGGGATGATGACGATCAGATCCACCCAGTTCGAGGCGACGGCTTGTTGCAGAGTTTCACTAGCATCGTCAACGTTCACCAGTTCGCTGGAATCCGACAGGTATGTGCGCATCGATGACGCGATGCCGCCCCTGTCCGAGTCTCGATCGATGACGGCGACACGCATTTTGGCCGGCTCGAATGCCGCGGCTGCGGAATCGGATGTGCCAGACAGCATCGACCAGCTGATAGACAGCATCATGATGCCCACGAACACGAGGTAAATCAACAGGTAGGCCCTGTGCGAGAACAGTACACGCAATGTGGCTTTACAGGTGTTCATAGCGTTGCCTCCTCAGCATTGCGATGCCGGCCAAGAGGAATACCGCGCTCATCGCCAGCAAAATGGCACAAGTGGTGATGAACGGCTGGTAGCTGTCGTAGTACAAAATGTCGTAAAACAGGTTCGTCACCTGTTGCGCGGGGTTGATGGTGCCGAGGATGGGCGCGTTGCGTGCTATCCAGTCACTGATCTGCATGGCGAAGCCGCCGTACAGTCCGGTGAACAGCGACAATGTGCAGGCGATTCCGCTCGACAAACCGTATTTCGTGTCGTAGGAAAGCTTCGGTACCGCGCCGAGCAAAGTACCGGCTGAACTGGTCATGAATGCGGCGATGATTACCGCGACCACCGTCACCGGTTCTCGTCCTCCAAACGAAATGTCGCAAATGAAGCGAACATAGGCCAATGCGATAAGCAATGCGACCGATGCGCACAACCAGCAGGCAAGGAAACCGGCAATAAGCTGTCTGGCATGGCTCAATGGCGCCACGGTGCGGCGAATGCCCAATGCGGACAGGTTGGCTTGTGCTGTGGAGACCGTGCTGATTGAGTACCCCATGGCAATCATGCAGGACATGGCCAGCAACGCGTAATAGTATCTGGCGATGGCATTGGGCTGGAAATGCGTGAGCGTCGTTTCGTGAGTCACATCGACGCTTTGCCCGACGCTATTCCAGAAGTTGCGGCTGAGCGCAGCCTGTGGATTGTCGGCGATGGTTTGTCGGGTGACGGCGTCGGTGCGGTTGTACAGGTCGATGGCGCTGCGCAATGCCGATAGGCTGATATCCAGTCCGACGCTTCCTGTGGTGTCATTGGCCGCGGTCACCGTTTCCCGACTGATGGTTATCGCCAAACGCCCGTTGCCGTCAGCAGCCAGGTAGCCGCGGACTGTACCATCGGCGAGCAGCTGTTCGGCTTTCCGCACGGTGTCGGCTGCGGTGATGGTCAGCAATTGCTGATTGATATCGGCGTATGCCGTGCCGTCCAAAGACTCCGACGATGAGGCCGTCTCTCCAGACAAGGCATCCACAAACGTACGCGCTCCGTCCGCCTGCTGCCAGCGGCTATCTTCGACGACGGCCATTGGTATCGGTTTGAGCTCGTATCCCTCGGACAGTCCGCCGAAGAACCCGTTGAACATGGTTGCCAGCACGATCGGAAACACAATCATCCAGAACAGTGCCTGACGATTGCGCAGGTTCGCTTTCAATGCGACCAGAAATGTGGTCCACATGATGTCTCCTTACCTGCTCCCGCTGGCGGGAGCTGTCGGCGAAGCCGACTGAGGGTGGTTACTACGGGACCGCCCCCGCCCGCTTCGCGGGAGCCCCCGCCAGCGGGGGCAAGATTGTTAGTCCCTTAACGCCTTGCCGGTGAGTTCCAGGAATACGTCATTCAGGGTGGGCGGGCGACTGGTCAGGTGGCCGATGTTGGCGCCGGAGCGTTTCACCGCGTCGAGCACGTCGGTCAGGTTGTGTTCGCCGCGCCGGCATCGCACGTCGAGTTCCTTGCCGTCGTAGGTGGCTTCGATTACGCACGGCAGCGCACGGACCTCAGCCATCGCCGAATCCGCCAGATCGAGCGTTTCGATGGTGATGCGCTCGCCGGTATCGATCATGCTCTTAAGTTCGTCGGAGGTGCCGAGCGCCAGGTGCCGGCCGTGGTCCATGATGAGGATGCGGTCGCAGATCTGCTCGACCTCCTCCATGTAATGGCTGGTGTAGATCACTGTGGCGCCGGCCTGGTTGAGCCGCTGGATGCCTTCCAGAATCGAATTGCGGCTTTGCGGGTCGACGGCGACCGTGGGTTCGTCGAAGAAGATCAGGTCAGGCTTGTGCGCGATGCCGCAGGCGATGTTCAATCGCCGCAGCAGACCGCCGGACAGTTTGCCGGGCCGGAACTTACGAAAGTCCTGCAATCCGACGAATTCAATCGCTTCTTCGACCAAAGGTGCACGGTCGGCCTTGTTCGGCACGTACAGCGAGCAGAAGTAGTCGATGTTTTCGGTGACGGTCAGCTCGTTGAATACGGCCACGTTCTGCGGCACGATGCCGATGCGACGTTTCAGCGCGTATGAGGTCGGCGTCATCGGCTGACCAAACACGCGAACAGTGCCCGAATCGTAAGTGAGCAGCGCCAAAATACAGTTGATTGCGGTGGTTTTGCCGGAGCCATTCGGTCCAAGCAGACCAAAGATCTCGCCTTGCGCCACGTCGAGGTCGAAGTAGTCGAGCGCCACCATGTCGCCGTATCTTTTGACCAATTGGCTGATGTGCACGGCCGGGTCCGGGACAGCAGCATCATGCGAGAAGGTTTTGTTGTCGGTTGCCATAGCCACTCCCTTCCTTGGTGATTCCATCATCCCGAGAAAGAGTCGGCCGCCGCCACAGACAAAAGTCACGACTCGGCCGTGCGGGCGTGACATTTGTCATTATTCCGTCAATACTGCCCCTCTGGCGGGGGCCAATTTCGCTATATCGCTATACCAACTCAGTCGGGAAACGATGCCGCCAGATGAATTTGCGGAGCTCTTCGATGGCGAGAATCACGAACGGGATGCAGCAGAGGTAGAGGCATTCGTCCCAACTCTGTGGTGCGGTGTGGAACACGGTCTGCAGAATCGGTACTTCGGTGATGAGCACCAGCAGCACGATTTCGGTCGGATCGCCATACACTTGCCAACGGCCGTTGGCGGAGGGCATGTGATCGTCGCGCACGTCATGGTCTGGTTCGGATTCGTGCAGGTGCGCGTTGGAGCAGAGCGCTCCCCCAGTAACCAGCTCGCGCAATACCGCATCGTCGGCGGCATGGTGCACAGCTCCGTCGACCGTGATCTCGCCTTTCGGCGCGTATCCGGTGCCGCTTACCTGATACTCGTGGTTCAGGGTCCACAAGTATTCGACAGTCATCTCGTTGCGGGTCAGCGTGTCGGTTTTGTCGGTGCAGATCACTGAGGTGGAACCCAAGGATTCCACGCTGGAAAGCTTCTTGGCCAGTGCATTGCGTTTGCTCATGCGCTGCACGGCCATGGCGAGCGCCCGGGTCATGGTGGGCAGCAGCCCTTCGAGGATGAAAGCCACCACCATGCCGAGGGAGAAGATGAATGTTTCGGCCAATGGATTATGCACGAATAGCACGTCCAGAATGAAGAACACGACACCGATGCATAGGGCGAAGATGGTGATTTGCCGGGGCAGATGGTTGAATTCGCGCTGCAATGGACTGACATTTTCTTCCACATTCTGTGTCAGACGCGCGATTTTATCGAATTTGGTGATCATACCGGTGTGAATTACCACCGCCCGGCCGTTGCCTTGTGCCACTGAGGTGCCGGCGAACACCAGATTGGGGATTTCGGCGGCCTGCAAGCCTATACCGCGGAACCGGTACGTGAATAATCCCGCATGCCCGGCAAGTTCGTTGTGTTCCACATACCGCTAGACTGGTGGGTGGAAGAGCATCAAGCCAGGGAGGTGCCATGCGTGTGTTGGCCGAAAAGGTCTCGCTGCTCGTGTTAGGCCCGACACTGGCTTTGCTCGTTGGAACGCGGTTCGATGGCTTCTTCATCGCTGGCCTGTTGCTGGCTGTGTCCATCGCCGGATTGGTGGAATGGCTGCGCCCCGCTGCGCAATGGTCTTGGGTATTGTGCGCGGCGTTTCTCGCCATCGCTGTGACGGTGCCGTCATGGTGTGCGTTCATGCCGCTCATCGCCTACGATATGGCACGTTTGCCAGCCGTTGCCTCACCCGAAACCCGAGCCGCGGCAAGCGACCGCTTCCCCAGTGCCTCACAATCCCCGGCCTCTCGTCGTTCGTTTGCCGACGCTGTGCGCACAGTCCCATGGCTTCCTGCCGCCGTACGCTGGATATGGGTGTTGCCGCTACTCACGCTTTGGTTCACCCGTGGCTCCGACTACCTCCAAACGCTGGCGATGGCGCTGGTTGCACTGCTCGGATTCGTCCTGGGACGGGCCCGAGTCTCGTCGGATGTGGCGCGGTGCGCGCTGCTGCGAGCGCAGGATATGGCTCGAGAGTCCACTCGTTCGAATCGTTTGCGCATTGCCGATATCGATGAGGAACGCGCCCAATCCGTTCGTATGGCAATACTCGGTGAACGCACACGTATCGCCCGGGAAATCCACGACAATGTGGGCCATCTGTTGACCCGCGCAATCATGCAGGCGCAGGCCGGCAAAACAGTGGCCGAGGCGACAAATGATACGGTCGCCGCACAGGGTTTCGCCACATTGGGCACGACCTTGGATGATGCGATGACGATGGTACGCCGGTCAGTGCATGACCTTGAGGATGATGGCACTGATTTCGCCGCGCAAATCAATGATGCCGTTACCTCATTTGATGGCATCTCCCCCGGTTTCGCCGTGACGCTGGCCAACGATATCGCCAAGGCACCAGCGCCGGTCTCACGCTGCTTCGCGACCGTGATTCGAGAGGCATTGTCGAATGTGGTGCACCATAGTGCGGCGCATGAGGCGAGTGTGACGTTACGTGACTTCCCCGCGTTCTGGCAGTTGGTCATTCAGGATCCGGGACTGTCTATGCCCAAGTCCGATGAGTCCCAGACGACCGCAACCCAGCCACGTACGATGCGCGCCACGCGTGTCGGCTCACGACTCGCCGCCGACGGCGCTGCCGACATGCGTGGTTCGGCCGATGAACTGATGCGCGGCATGGGTTTGGCGGATATCGAATCACGCGTGCGTGCCCTTGGCGGCACTGCGGTTTGCGGGCCATATGGGGGCGGCTGGCGCGTGTTCGTATCCGTGCCGAAGCAGCGTTGGACCATGGAATCGAGGGAACAATGAGAATCGCAATCGTGGATGATGATCCGATCGTCTGCCAGTCATTGGAGACGATTCTGACCGCCACCGGTACGGCCGACGTGCTGTGGACGGCGAATGATGGCGGTGCCGCCGTGCAACAGTATTTTGCCTCACCGGCCAATCACCCGGATATTCTGCTCATCGACATTCAGATGCCCGGCAAGGATGGGCTGGATGCCGCGCGTGAGATTCTGCCCAAGGATCCGGCGGCGCGCATCCTGTTTTTGACCACGTTTGCGGATAAGGATTACATTGCGCAGGCGATGGCGCTTGGCGCCAAAGGCTACCTCATCAAACAGGATGTGGCCGCCGTGGGCCCTGCATTGCAGGCGGTCATGGCCGGTCAGGTGGTACTCGGTGCGGAAATCCTCGGCAAGCTCACCGAACGGACTACGAATCCTGCAGATTCCAGCAATTCCGGAAATGCCAACGATTCCGCTACCAAACTTCTGAACGACCGCGAACGTGAAATCGCCATGCTCGTTGCCAAGGGGCTTGATAACCGCGGCATCGCCGCCAAACTGTTTTTGAGCGAAGGCACTGTCCGCAATCGAATCAGCGTGATATTGGACAAGCTTGGACTGACCAACCGCACGCAGCTCGCCATCATATGGCTGAACGCGCACCAATAAATCTACGTGCAGTGCCGGTAATTCGGTCAGCTGTTCTTCATGACGATGCTGTCGATGGTGTTGGCCACGCGCTCGCAGTCGTCGGAGCACTGTTCAAGGTGACGATACACATCATGCCATGCAAATACCTGCAACGGATCGGTGCAGGTGGTGTGCAGCGTACGCATTGATTCAATGAACAGGTGATCTGCCTCCGTCTCGATGTTGTTGATGGCAAACACCAGTTCGCGCAGCGTCTTGGAACGCCTGAATCGCGGCAGCTCGTCTACCAGTTCGCGGATGCTTTCCGTGGCACGCACTACCATGTCCGACATCTGCACGGCGTCATCACGCACATCGGTCACATTGTCGTAGTACATGCGGTTGAGCACACCTTCGATGCTGTCGGTCACGTCATCGAGCACACGGCCGAGCTCATCGATATCCTCGCGGTCGAACGGCGTGATGAAGGCGGTCACCAGCTCGTCCATCATGGCATGACGAACCCCGTCTGCGGCCTTTTCGAGCGCATGCATGCCGTCCATGCGCTCGCGCAGCTGATCGGGATTGAAATCGTGCATCACTTCGGACAACAGCTTCGCGGCCTGACATGCGTAGTCCGCACTGCGACGGAATCCGTCAAAGTAGAACGCATCTTTTTGTCTCGCCATGATGAGGGGATTCCTTTCTAGAACACGACCATGAACAGTTTGGCCATTACGAAGCTGATAAGACCGCAGCCGGGGAACGTGAACACCCAGGTGAGCATCATGTCGCGCACCACGCCGAAGTTGATGGCGGAAATGCGGCGTACCGCGCCCACGCCCATAATGGCGCTGGTCTTGGTGTGCGTGGTGGAGACGGGAATGCCGAGCACGGTCATAACGAGCAGACACAGTGCGCTCGACAGGTCGGCGGAGAAGCCCTGGTATTTCTCGAGTTTGACCATGTCCTGGCCCACGGATTTGATGATGCGCTCGCCGCCCACGGACGTACCCACGCCCATGATGGTGCTGCACAGAATCATGAGCCAGATCGGAATCATCACACCGGTCACGCTGGGTTGGCCATTGCAGAACGCCATGCCGAGGAACAGCACGCCGATGAACTTCTGGCCGTCCTGCGCGCCGTGCATAAAGCTCATGGCGGCCGCGCCCACAATCTGCGCGTACGTAAAGAATCCGTTGGTGCGGCGACGGTCCATGCCAGCGCAGATCAGCGTCACGACCTTGCACACCAGCCAGCCGATGGCGAATCCGAACAGAAGGCTGGCCACCAGACCGTACAGCACCTTGACCCATTCGCCCATGTTGATGCCGCCAATGCCGCCCTGGATGGCGATGGCCGCACCGGACAGGCCGGCAATCAGACTGTGGCTTTCCGAAGTCGGAATACCTAGCAGTGAGGCTCCCACGCTGTATACGACGATGGAGAACAGTGCCGCGCATAGGGCAATCAATGCCGCATTCGTATCACCTCCGAAATCGACCATATTGCTGATGGTGGAGGCCACGGAGGCATTGAGCTGCGTCATGATGAAGACGCCGAGGAAGTTAAAGATGGCCGCCATGATTACGGCAGAGCGTACGCGTATGCATCGCGTGGTCACGCAGGTGGCGATGGCGTTGGGCGCATCGGTCCATCCATTGACGAAGATAACCCCCAGTGTCAGCAATGTCGTCACGAACAGAGCCGGGTTCGAGAACACCTGCTGAATGAAATTCGCCAGGGAGACGTCCAAGGGAATCAACACCTTCTTCTTCGGGGGCGGAAGCCGTCACACTGATTGTAGCGGAAGAATGGCTACGTAGTTTCCGTGGCGCGCGGATTATATGGTGTTGTTATGTTGCGCGCTTCGGTCTGCCGCCACGAATTCGGACACGCATGTGCAAAAATGGATACAGTGTCAATCAGGAGGTGCACAGTGGCTGTCAACACGGATTCGGCTCGCGAGCTGCCCGATTGGGTGAAGTACGGGGTGTTCTGGCACGTGTATCCACTGGGCTTCTGCGGTGCCGATATTCGACCCAACGGCCCACGCGAATTTCGTGGACGCGGTCTCGAAGCGATAATCCCTTGGTTGGAATATGCCCGTGATTTGGGTGCGTCCGGTTTGTTGTTGGGGCCGGTGTTCGAATCGGCAACGCACGGGTATGACACGCTTGACCATATGCACATCGATGTGCGATTGGGTGGTGATGCGGCTTTCGATACGCTAGTTGCCGCTTGCCGGGATATGGGATTGCAGATGATATTGGACGGCGTGTTCAATCATGTGAGCCGCAATCATCCGGCCGTTCAGGCAGCACTTGACGAAGTCGCCGGCCGCCTGAATCCGGCCGATAACCCGTGGCATGGTCTGGTCCGTACGCATGTTGGCGATAATGGCGAGCCTGCTTTGGATGTATTCGAGGGGCACGGCGATCTGGTTGCACTCGACCATCAGTCCAATGAGACCGTTGACTATGTGACCCGCGTGATGAACTATTGGCTCGATCGTGGGGCCGCCGGTTGGCGTCTCGACGCTGCGTATGCGGTGCCGAGCGCGTTCTGGGCGCGTGTATTGCCGCAAGTCAAGGCCGCACACTCGTATTCGTGGATTTTCGGCGAGGTAATCCATGGCGATTACCCGCGCATCGTCGAGGAATCCACGATGGATTCGGTTACGCAGTATGAGCTGTGGAAGTCGATTCAGCATGCGCTGGAGACGGAGAACTTCTTCGAACTGGATTGGAACCTCAAGCGGCACAATGCGTTCCTAGATTCCTTCGTGCCACAAACGTTCATCGGCAATCATGATGTGACGCGCATCGCCTCGCAGATAGGCTCGGCCAAGGCGGCGTTGGCACTGGCAGTGCTGATGACGGTCGGCGGCATGCCGAGCATCTATTACGGCGACGAACAGGGCTATGTGGGCGTCAAGCAAGAGCGATTCGGCGGCGATGATGATATCCGTCCGAAGTTCCCCGACTCCCCTGCCGAGCTCTCCACATTGGGCGAGCCAACCTACCGGCTGCATCAGGCACTGATCGCGCTGCGCCGCCGCAACCCATGGCTGATTGACGCGCGTACCGAGGCACTCGAACTGGAAAACAAGCATTTCGTCTATCGCTCAGTGAGCGCCGACGCCCAACACTCCCTAACCGTGGACCTCAACATCGAGCAATCCCCCACCTTCACCATCCACAACGCCGACGGCTCCGTAGCGTACCAATATTAACCAGCGCTTGGCCCCCTCCCTGAGGGGAGCCAAGGAACGTCATCGACGTCCGTTGCGGGTACCGGACGAGCGGAATGGCGAGCTGTTCTTCTTGGAATGGTGACGCTTCGGGCCTTGTGTATTGCCGTATTTGGCGATCATACGGCGCTCGTGACGCTTGGCCCCCTCGGAACGCTCATCACGCACGATGCGGTTCTCGTTCTTGCGGTGGATACGCTTGCTGCCTTCATGCTTACGCGAGCCGAACTCATCGCTTCGATCGTAATCGAATCTGTCTCGCCGATCGGACTTGCCGTTCTTGGAGTACTTATCGCCGCGACGGTCATCATAACGGTCATCAGATTTCTTACCGCGACGGCGATCCTCATATCGAGTGTCGGCACGATCCTCGCGTCGATTGCCACGACGCTCATCGCCATGCTCGAACAGATAGTCGCGGCGCTCGGCCTCGGGGTTGCTCATGCCGGCGCGGCGTTCCGCACGGTTGCGGTTCTTCTTCACGGCCTTCTTGCTGGCCTTGTCGCCGTGCTTGCGCTGCGGCTCGCCTTCGGCAACAAACTCGCCGCCTGCGTTCTCGTGCTGGAATCCGGTCTCGGCAACGTTCTGCTCGGCGCGGTCGCGATTGCGATTGTGCTTGCGCCTGCCGCTGCGGCCGGACTCATCGCCCGCCGCGTTCTTGGCGCCCCTGTTCTTGCCCTTGCGCGGGTTGCCCACGGGCTGCGACTTGTCGAGGCTCCAACCATCCACGCGCTCGGCGCGGTCGCCCACAAGCTCAAGCACTTCGGGCGAATCGTGGGTCACTTCGATCATCTTGGTTTTGATGCCGGCCTGGTTCAGTAAGCGGCGCGTCTCGCGGCGCTGCTCGGGCAGCACGAGGGTGACCACGTCGCCCGCCTTGCCGGCGCGGGCGGTACGACCGGAGCGGTGCACGAACGACTTCGGGTCGGCCGGCGGCTCGACCTGCACCACAAGCTCCACGCCGCCGACGTCGATACCACGGGCGGCCACGTCGGTGGCCACCATGACGCGCACATCACCGGAGTCGAAGGCAGCGAGATTGCGGTCGCGCTGGTTCTGGCTCAAATTGCCGTGCAGTTCGGCGGCCGGAATGCCGTTCTGAGTCAGGTTCTTGGCGAGCTTCTTGGCCTGGAACTTGGTGCGGGTAAACAGGATACGACGGCCAGTACCGGAGGCCAACGTACGTACAAGCTCATGCTTGTCACCGCGCGTGGTTTCAAACACATGGTGGGTCATCAGGTCAGGTTCGGCGGTGGCCGAATCGACCTCGTGCACCTTGGGATCATGCAGGAAGGTGTTCACCACTTCATCCACGCCATGATCGAGCGTGGCGGAGAACAGCATATGCTGGGCGTTGGGAGAAATCTGCTCAAGCAGTCGCTTGACCGGCGGCAGGAAGCCCATGTCGGCCATTTCGTCGGCCTCGTCGATTACCACGACTTCGACGGACGAAAGCGTGAGCGCTTTCTGACGCAGCAAATCCTCAAGACGGCCCGGGCAGGCGACCACGATATCGGCGCCGGCCTTCAAATCACGCACCTGATGGATGTACTTGACCCCGCCGTAAATCGTGGTGGTATTCATGCCAAATGTGCGCGCCAACGGCATCAGCACGTCATTGATCTGGTTGGCCAGCTCACGGGTGGGGGCCAGCACGAGTCCGCGCGGATGGGGCAGGAAATCATCGGAGCGGCGCTCCTCAAGACTTGCCTTCTTGCGACGCTTGATTTCATCGCGGAATTCCTTCATCGCGGTTTGGCCAAGCGAATCATAGGAGCCAAGCCGGGTGACCAGCGGAATGGAGAAGGCGAGGGTTTTGCCGGAGCCGGTGCGCCCTCGGCCGAGAATGTCGCGGCCGGCCAGTGAATCGGGCAGGGTGTCGGCCTGAATGGGGAATGCGGTCTTCTTGTCATCTGCCGCAAGTACGCGCACCAGCGGTCCGGGTACGCCAAGTTCGCCAAAGGTAAGGGGGCGGGATTCCGCGCTGTCGTTCATCTGGAAATCAGCGGAATCGTCACGATCATCGAAATTATTACGGGGCACAGTGGCCTTTCATGTCAAAGGTTACGCAAATTACGCAAGCTTTCCGAGCTTAGCGTAAGCCCCCTACTTTGCTTGATGCTCGCCACGCTGTCATCCCACTCTTTACTGATGACCCCATGGGGCGGTAACTTGCCCATGAGGCGGTAACTCGCCCATGAGGCGGTTTGAAGAAATTGTGAAACCGCAGAATAAAGCCATTTTCACCTACCGCCCCATGAGGGTTTTACCGCCCCATGGGATGTTTGCCGCCCCATGGGCCAATTACCGCCCCATGGGTTCTACCACCACGTAAGGCGAGCACCGCCCCATGGAACACGCAAATGGCTCCTACCCGTGAAGGTAGGAGCCATTGTGCAAAAGGGCTGAGCCACAAGCCCTAAAACACACTACAAAATATCCGGATCGTCTTTGGCGATAGTGCCGGTTGCCTTGCCAATGGCCTTCAGGCCGTGGTAGGCCACAAGAATCACGATCGTGCCAATGGCAATGCCGTTGAAGGAAATGCCACCAACAGTGAACGCGAATTGGCCGATGGCAATAATCATGGTGATGGCTGCCACCATGATGTTGACCGGCTTGTCGAAGTTGACCTTGTTCTCCACCCAGATGCGAATACCGATCATGCCGATCATGCCATACAGCAACGTGGTCACACCACCGAGCACGCCGGCGGGAATCGTGTTGATCACGGCGCCGAACTTCGGGCACAGGCTCAGAATCAGGGCGAAGGCGGCAGCGCACCAGTAGGCGGCGGTGGAGTACACCTTGGTGGCGGCCATCACGCCGATGTTCTCGCCGTAGGTGGTGGTGCCGGAGCCGCCGCCGAAGCCGGCGAGCGTGGTGCCCAGGCCGTCGGCCATGAGGGCGGTGCCGATCTGGTTGTCGTAGTCGCGGCCGGTCATCTGGGCCACGGACTTGACATGGCCGACGTTCTCAGCCACAAGCACGAGCACAACAGGGACGAACATGGGAAGGATGGAAAAATCGGCCTGCGGCAGGTGGAACTTCGGGAAGCCGATCCATGCGGCGTCACCGATGGCGGAGAAGTCGACCTGGCCGCGGATGCAGGCATATACATAGCCGATGATTACGCCGACCAAAATGTTGAGGCGACCCAGCAAGCCCTTGAACAGCACGGCCACGAGCAGCACGGCCAGCAGGGTAACCAGTGCGGTGTCCGGCGCGGCTTGGAAGTTGGTCCACACGGAAGGTGCCAGATTGAAACCGATGATGGCCACAATCGCGCCGTTGACCACGGGCGGCATGATGATGTCGATCCATTTGGAGCCGGCGTAATGCACGAGCACGCCAATCAGGGCCAGCAGAATACCGGTGACCATGATGCCGAAGCTGGCGACCGCAATGCCCTTGTTGGCGGTGGTGACCGCGGTGATCGGTGCGATGAAGCCGAAGGACGAGCCCAAATAGCTCGGCAGCACGTTCCTGTTGATAAGCAGGAACAGTGCGGTGGACATAGCCGTGAAGAACAGGGTGGTGGACGGGTCGAAGCCCGTCAGAATCGGCACCAGGAAGGTGGCACCGAACATGGCGATGACGTGCTGTGCGCCGATACCGGCGGTGCGCA
>SKEH01000321.1_pt1 | contig 31037 bp, 24 predicted proteins | sample 4826571 | NCBI WGS metagenome assembly SKEH01 (sample SAMN11008814, study PRJNA524170) | human gut metagenome | biome: Human fecal sample; material: Feces; isolation source: fecal sample from pouch patient p29 | host: Homo sapiens | place: Israel: Tel-Aviv | collected 2016-09-14 | reverse complement strand
TAATAGATTATAATTACACATCAGCAATATATCTTTTTATTTATATTTGTTATTTTAATAACATAAGCAATAAAATTTAGTATATTTCAAAAAATTCTTCAATTTTAGTGAAGGATAATTGTGTTTGGTTACATGTTCAACATAGTTATTTAAACTGCGCGTACAAAAATTACTGAAAATCAATAGTACAGAAAGGGATAATTATGAAAAAAACTAGTGATTTTAAAAGTAAAACTTTGCTGAGCTGCTCAGCATCTATCCTACTCGGATTAATTGTTGCTAATCCAAAATTGGTTAAAGCAGATAGTCTACCCGCTGATCAAGTGACTACTTCTGGAACAGATACTGATCAAAGTGACCAACTGGCTTCTTCGACCAATTCTAATAATGGCGAGGAAACCAGCCCCGTTGATAATACAGAGCCACAAGCTGATTCAACTGAGTCTAATACTACACGCACAGCAGATTCTGATGAAACTAATGCAATTACAGGGACTCTTGGCGGGCTTCAAGTTTCATACAATTCCGGAACTAGTGAGCTAGCCGTTTTGGGAGGCACATATGATGGAGCGATTAGTAAAACGCAGCCGTTAAGCAGATGCAAAATTTATGCTGATGATGGACAAATTTATAATCCTCCAAAACCCAAAAAAATCAAGATAATAGGTAAAGTATCTATTGTGGGGAACGTGGATTACATGTTCAGTGGATTCGATAGCCTAACAGAAATTGAAGGCCTTGGTAATCTGGACACATCAAATGTAGCAGACATATCCGGATTGTTTTACGGATGTTATAGTTTGACAAAAATTAAGGATTTTGGTGATCTTGATACATCAAAAGTAACAAATATTTCTGGACTGTTTAACGGTTGTTCCAATTTGACTAGTATTGAAGGTCTTAATAATCTGGATACATCAAATATAGATGACATGTCCGAGATGTTTTACGGTTGCAGTAATCTAACTAGTATCAACTTAGGTGCATCTAAAACTTCAAAATTTAATACTTCTAAAGTTGTATCTATGAGTAGCATGTTTGCTGAATGTGTGAACCTAACGCATGTAGACTTGTCGGGCTTTGACGTAAGCCAAGTAGAAGACATGTCTTGTATGTTTGAGGGTGCGCGGAGCCTAGTTGACGTAAACCTATCAAGTTTTAAAATTAACCGCAAGAACTTCATGACTTTCGAGCGAATGTTTGCAGACTGTAGCAGCTTAGTAGATTTAGACTTGAGTGGCTTTACTACACATAAATCAGCTGAAGTTTCTGAGATGTTTAAAAACTGCACAAGTTTAAGATCTCTGAATATTAAGAACTTTGACCTAGGTTGCCTCAGTTTTGAGGAGATGCTAGAAGGCGTTACTAACTTAGATCTCATTGTTCTTGGTCCTAGAACAGCTCTAGCTAATATCGAAGAATTAGCTTGGGATCCTGAGGACTCTGATAGCTACTTGTATGGAACAGTTGGATTAAACGTTCCTGGCATCTGGGTTAACGTCGGTAAAGGGACAATTGACAATCCCGAAGCATCTACTCGCTGGACTTCCTATGAACTTATGAAAAACCGTGCCTGGTATGAAGAAGACATAAATGGTGGCATTGATGACTGGAATGACGAATGGAATGGTGACCTGGCTGATGATGGGGTTGGAAACCCTGACTTTACTAGGACAGTTGCTGTGAAAAAGTCACCCCGCAACCCTAATCTAATTGCCGAAACCTATGTTCGGATGGGACAACCTGTAACTATTCAGTATCAAGACGAAAGTGGCAATTCACTTAAGGACAATGAAATTCACCAGGGTCGTATTGGTACCAACTACTCTTTCTCAGCTGCTAAAATTTCAGGCTATGTGCTAAAAGCTAACTGTCTAGAAACCGTTACTGGACTGTATGATGCCAATAATGAACGAACAATAACATTTGTCTATACTCCACTAAAAAGTCCTAACACTTCTGATGGCTCTAATGGCTCTGACAGTTCTAACGGCTCAAATGGATCTAACACTTCTGATAGCTCAGACAGTTCTAACGGCTCGAATGGTTCTAACACCTCTGATGGCTCGAATGGCTCTGACAGTTCTAACGGCTCAAATGGATCTAACACTTCTGATGGTTCGAATGGATCTAACGACTCGAGTGGTTCAACAGGTTCGATCCCAGACGTTCCAGAACTTGCGGCAACTGATAAGAGCAATTACCAGCATCATAAGACTAAGCAACCTAAAATTACAGAAACTAGTTACCATAAGACTAATAAGCTTGAACATGATATGCCAAAAAGTAAGGCAGCTGACCCAGAACTACCAAAAACTGGGAAAAATGGTGTTTCGCAGCTTCTTACTACTGCTTTAGGCTTAATTAGTGCCACTAGTGCAAGCGCTCTGGCTTGGATTAAGCGTAAAAAGAACTAATATACCCTAAATAGCAATTAGCAAATTAAAAACCACTTAGCGTTATAAAGCTAAGTGGTTTTTATTTACAACAAGATGTCTGAATTACTGTAATATTTAACGAAAGAAAAAACTACTAGTTAATTTATCATGATGACTAAAAGCTTTTTCTGCAATCAAAACTGAATACAGTTAAATAACTTTTGTGATACTAGATTTGCAGTGTGTACATTTAATAAAACACACGCGAATACCACAATCACAGTAAAAATAAAAACATATATAATAACGAACAAAATAGTAAATACATAAGTGGTGATTTTAATAACATGTGTAGTTTAAAGAATTAACAGCTGGTATTTATATTTTGATGTTATACTTTAACTGTATGCACAGCCTTTATTTTACAATAATTAAACATAACATCCCTAATATACATATCATATTTGATATTTTATTAGTGAGCAATTAAAAATGTTTTTTGTTCGGGATAGATTGTGTTTAGCTAATTGTTCACATAGTTGTTTAAACTGAGCGTACAAAAGTTACTGACAAATCAATAGCATAGGTAAAGGTATAATTATGAAAAAAACTAGTGATTTCAAAAGTAAAATTTTGCTGAGTAGTTCAGCATCCATTCTACTCGGATTAGTTCTCTCTAACACTCAGTTAGTTAAAGCAGAAAATCTCTCTTCTGATCAAATATCTACTTCCAAAAAAGACACTGATCAAAATAACCAGTCCAATTCCTCGGAGACTCCTACTACAAGCACAGTAAGTCCTGAAGAAAGCAATTCAGTTAACACCACTGACCCACAAGTTGGTTCTATAATAACCAATAATACTGACTCACCAACTGGTACTAATACTACCCGTGCATCCGCTCAACCTGATGTGATTACAGGTCAGATTACAGGAACCACTCTTCAAGTCTCATACGATTTAAATACTGAAGAGCTAAGTATTTTGGGTGGTACATATCGTAAAAGCAAAAAAGGCGGTCTTTACAGCAAATATTTATACTCTACTGCCGATCGCAAAAATTATACCGAATTTCGAGATGCTAAAAAAATAAAGATAGTAGGCAAAGTCGATACTGATGGCGATCTTTTTAAGATGTTCGCTGATTTTTCGGAACTAACGGAAATCGAGGGCCTTAATAATCTCGATACATCAAATGCAACTAATATGTCCGAGATGTTTGCTGAATGTTACAGCCTGACCAGTCTCGATGTAAGCTCTTTTAATACCTCTAAAGTTACAGATATGTCAGGAATGTTTAGTAGCTGTAGTGAACTGAAGGAAATTAATCTCAGTAACCTTGACACATCCAGTGTAACCAATATGTCCCAGGTGTTTGCTGAATGTACTAGTTTAACTACTATAGACCTGAGTTCATTGAATACTTCTAAAGTTACTACCATGTGGGGAATGTTTGAAAATTGTAAAGCTCTAACCAGTGTCAACCTTAGCAACTTAGATACTTCAAATGTTACAAGCATGGAAGGCATGTTTGAAGATTGTTCCAGCCTGACTTGCTTAGACTTATCAAGCTTTGATACACGAAAAGTAAAAGAATTAAGCGACATGTTTAAGGGTGCGAAAAGTTTAGTTGACGTAAACTTATCAAGTTTTACTTTTGAGATACCAAATGATCATGTAAATATAGTTTCTATGGAAGGGATGTTCAGAGATTGTAGTAGCCTAGTTAATTTGGACTTAAGTAGTTTTAAGACCCATAGGTCAGTTGAAGTTGACGGGATGTTTAGAAGCTGTTCAAGCTTAAAGTATCTGAATATTCAGAATTTTGACCTAGGATGTCTCAATTTTAATAATAAGACGTTTGAAGGCGTCACTAACCTAGAGACACTTGTTCTTGGTAAAAGAACAGCTCTAGCTAATGTTGATGAATTAGACTACGATCCTGACTACCCTGAAAGCTACAAATATGGAACTGTAGGATTAAATGTTCCTGGTCTATGGGTTAATGTTGGTAGCGGTACAATTGATAATCCTGAAGCATCTACTAGATGGACTTCCTACGAACTTATGAAAAATCGTGCCTGGTTTCATGAAGATATTGAAACTGGCCTTAGTGGTCCCGACGAAGATGAAGAAATCAACCCTGACTTAATCGCTGAAACCTATGTCAGGAAAGCATGTCCTGTAACTATTCACTATCAAGACGAAAAAGGCAATGCTATCAAAAAAGATGACGTTCATTTTGGTCGTATAGGTGAAAACTATTCCTTCTCAGCTGCCAAAATTTCTGGCTATGAACTAAAAGCAGATAGTCAGAGCACTCTTACCGGACAGTACGATGCTGTTAATGAACGGGCAATAACTTTTGTCTATTCAAAGGTAAAAGACTCTGCTGGCTCAGACTCAACTAGTACAAAGCCTGATGTTGACGATAAAATTGATATCGTTGTACATTATCAAGACGAGAACGGTAATACACTTGCCGCTGATGATATTTTAAGTGGCAGAATTGGCAATGGTTATGTTTCTACCGCTAAGAAAATTAATGGTTACGAACTAAAATTCAGACCAAATAATGCCGTTGGCTTTTTCAATAGAGATTCAAAGAGCATCATATATGTCTACAGTAAGGTGAACACTGCCTCTCAGGAAAATCTTCCTGAAATCGCAACAAACGATAAGAGTAATCATCAACACCAAAAGACTAGACACCCTAAGATTACGGAAACTAGTTATCATAAGGTTAATAAATTTGAAAATAATACGCCAAAAAATAATGCGGCTACTGCACAGCAATTACCAAAAACTGGTAAAAGCAAGATTGCACAGCTTCTTACAACTGCTTTAGGTTTAATTAGTGTCTCTAGTGCAAGCGCTCTAGTTTGGACTAAACGAAAAAAGGACTAATTACCCTATATAACAATTAGCAAATTAAAAGCCACTTAGCGTTATAAAGCTAAGTGGTTTTTATCTTGCACAAAAGCACTTGACCAGTTTTAATAAAAGAAGACAATTTTTAATTAAAAGGAGCAAAAATGGGACTTAACAAACCACTTTTATTTGCGCTTAGTGATACTAAGCCCGGACCAAAAAATCTAATTACAGATGTTGCTGGCATTACAGTCGGCCATAAAACCATTGTTACTGACCGCCTTAGAACAGGCGTAACAGTAGTTAAACCTTGTCAGGACAATATCTTCCGAGAAAAAATGCCAGCAGCCGCTCATGTCATTAACGGCTTCGGTAAAAGCACTGGCCTCGTACAAGTAGAAGAATTAGGAACAATTGAAACACCACTCGTTTTAACTAACACCTTAAGCGTTGGGACTGCTTCAATGGCTCTTGTTAAAAGGATGCTTGCCGAGAATCCTGAAATTGGCCTTTCAACTGGTAGCGTTAATCCAATTATTATGGAATGCAATGACAGCTCAATTAACCATATCCGCGATTTAGGTGTTACCGAAGATGATGTCACCGCTGCATTTGATGCCGCAACTACTGACTTTGCAGAAGGCGGCGTTGGTGGTGGTACAGGCATGCGTTGCTATGAACTCAAAGGCGGTATTGGCTCTGCTTCAAGACAGGTAGAAATCGACGGTAAAACTTTTACTATGGGCGCACTTGTCATGTCTAACTTTGGCCTCAGCACTGACTTAAACATTTATGGTCATGCAATTGGTAAAAAGTTTGTTGAAAATAAAGATAGCAAGGAGAAAGGTAGTATCATTACTATAATTGCTACTGACATTCCGTTTAATTCACGTCAATTAAAACGAATTGCAAAACGTTCTAGTATCGGAATTACACGTAGCGGCTCATTCAGCGGTAACGGCAGCGGTGAAATCACCCTTGCCTTTTCGACAGCGAATCGCGTCAGCCATTTCCCTGAGCATGAATTAAGTACCATTCAGGCAATCACTGATGATAAGATTGACCGCTACTTCAGAGTTACTGTTGATATCGTCAACGAAGCAATCCTCAGCTCCCTGGCCCATGGTCAAACAACTCCAGATCGTGATGGCAAACCAATTCTAGGTTTAAAGGATGCTTTGTCTCAACTAGGCAATGACGAAGAAGCATTACAATTACGAAAAGATTTAGGAATCTAGCAAAAACTGATAGCTGTATTTTTAATAATTAGCTATCAGTTTTTTATTAGATATAGATAATTAGATACCGCTAACATTGTTTTTATCCTACCCCAAGATGATATAATTAACCAAAATGTTAACGGTTACAAAGGAGTATTAGTATGACACCTTGGTGGAAAAAAGCAGTTATTTATCAAATTTATCCCAAATCATTTCAAGATAGCAACGGAGACGGTATTGGGGATTTGCCTGGTATTATTTCTCGTTTAGATTATTTACAAAAACTTGGTATTGACGCAATATGGCTTTCTCCTATTTATAAGTCTCCTGGAATTGATAACGGCTATGATATCGCCGATTATGAAGCTATTGATCCTCAATATGGCACAATGGCAGATATGAAAAAGTTGATTTTAGAGGCTAAGAAGCGAAACATCCGGATTATTATGGATTTAGTTGTTAATCATACTTCTGATCAACATCCGTGGTTTATTGAAGCAAAGAAAAGTACAAATAGCCCATATCGCGATTTTTATATATGGCGTAATCCCGTCAATAATCATGAACCAAATAATCTAAAGTCTGATTTTTCTGGTTCAGCATGGAAGTTTGATCAAGGAACTGGCCAGTACTATTTGCATTTCTTTGCTCCTCAGCAACCAGATTTAAATTGGCAAAATCCTCGATTAAGACAAAAGATTTATGACATGATGAATTTTTGGCTTGACATGGGCATAGAAGGTTTCAGAATGGATGTAATCGAATTAATCGGTAAAGATCCGGATAAAAAGATTAGAGAAAATGGTCCTAAACTTCATACCTATCTTCAGGAAATGAATCAAGCTGTTTTGGCAAACCGTGATGTCGTAACTGTAGGTGAAACTTGGAGTGCCACTATTGATAGTGCAAAAAAATATTCAGATCCTGAGCAGCATGAATTATCTATGATTTTTCAATTTGAAAACCAAAATATCGATAAACAGCCAGGAAAGTCAAAATGGGATTTAAAACCCTATAAGGCTTCTAATCTTAAAGAAGTATTGCTTAAATGGCAAACAGAATTTGATTATGAACATGCCTGGAATAGTCTGTTTTGGGAGAATCATGATATTCCCAGAGTTATTTCTCGTTGGGGCAATGACAGTGAATATCGCGTACAATCAGCTAAAATGTTCGCTATTGCCCTACACTTAATGCGAGGAACTCCTTATATTTATAATGGGGAAGAAATTGGCATGACCAATTGCCCTATAAATGATATCTCTGAAGTTGAAGACCTAGAAAGTATTAACATGTACAACGAACGACTCTCACAAGGCTACAACAAAGCAGAAATAATCAAATCAATCAATGCAAAGGGACGTGATAATGCTCGCAGACCAATGCAATGGTCAACAGAAGCTTCTTCAGGCTTTACTTCTGGCAAACCTTGGCTTGCACCTAACTCAAACTATAAAGAAATCAATGTTCAAGCTGCTTTAATGGACCCACAATCAATTTTTTATACTTATCAGCATTTGATTAAATTACGCCACGAAAACAAAATTGTTGTTAGCGGTTCATTCACTACTGCAATATCTAGTCCAAATGTTTTAGCCTACTATCGTGAACTTAATGATCAATGTTGGTTAATTGTCGCCAATTTATCAGAGAATGAAGAACACTTTTCTACATCCGCAGAAATCAAGCAATTCTTAATCAGTAATTATTCTGCACCACAATCATTAGATAACATTGTGTTACGACCATACGAGGCATTTGCTGTAGAGATAATTAAATGATGGATTACAGAAAAAGGCTTTGGGAGCATCCCTCCCAAAGCCTTTTCAATATACAATATCTTCTGATATTAGCTAGTTTTTCCATCCAAAATATTTTTATTAAGCAAAAAGTGCAACTCTTGTGACTCGCACTTTTCTATTCATTAACCCTTTTCCGCACCAGCAGTTATACCATTTACGTAAAACTTCTGCATGAAGACGAATAAAATTGTGATAGGAATAGCAATAATCACACATCCTGCAACAAATTCCGCAAAATTTGCAGTAGCATTTCCCTTAGTGTTATGTACCATATTATAAAGTCCATACGCAATCGTATAGTTCTTCGGATTACCGGAAGTTGATAAAATGATACCCGAGAAAATAAAATCAGTCCATGGACTTATGAAAGAAGTTAATGCTGTATAAACAATCATAGGCTTAGCAAGTGGTAAATCAACGTGCAGAAAAATTTGCCACTTTGTTGCCCCATCAATTTCCGCAGCTTCATCAATAGAAAACGGTACAGTATCGAAGAAGCCTTTGGCAACATAGAAACCAAGTCCAGCTCCACCAACATATACTAACAGTAATCCGCCCAAATTAAGCATATTCAATCCTTTTAGGATATAGTAAAGAGCTATCATTGACATAAATCCAGGAAACATACCTAAGATTAACGCAAGTTGCATAAATGGCTTTCTAAAAGAAAAACGAAGTCTAGACAAAACATAAGCAACTGAAATCGTCAAAAATGTAGAAATAATCATTGATAGTATTGAAACAATTAAGGTATTAATAATCCAATTGACTAAAGGATATTGTGGATTAGTAAAAATACCAATGTAATTGTCAAAAGTAAATTTTTCTGGCCAAAACGTTGATACAAATCCAGTATCATTATAAGAAAAACTCGCTAGAACTATCCAAATAATTGGTAATATCCACACTAGGGCCAAAATAATTAGTAACACATAGCGGAAAATAAGTGAAAGGCGTTTTTGATTTTGATATGATTTCATTTTTAGCCCTCCTTAAAAGCATTTGTACGACGATACGCCATTAATGAAAATACTGCACTAATAATAAAGATTAAGATGCCTAAAACTGCAGATGCGTTATATCGCTGCTCTTGACCAAACGTCAAATTATATAGCCACGTTACTAGCAAATCAGTAGAGCCTGCACCATTATATTTGTTATTCATCGGTGCTCCGCCAGTCAATAAATAAATCACATTGAAGTTATTAATATTTCCAATAAATTGCTGAATAAGCGATGGAGCCATCACAAACAAAATTTGTGGAAATGTAATTGACTTAAATACTTGTATTGCATTTGCCCCATCCATTTTTGCTGCCTCAATTTGATCATTAGGTAAATTTTGAATAATCGCAGTTGAAACTAGCATCGAAACTGGTATACCTATCCACATGTTGACCAAAATAACCGTTATTCTTGCAACTAAAGGAGAGGCTTGACTATCTATAAAGTGAATTGGTCGAGGAATCCATCCAATATTCATTAAAATGTTATTGAGCGCACCCTGATAGTCCAAAAATTGAGCCATCATTAAAAGGGAAACAAATTGAGGTACTGCCCAAACAATTACAAATACTGTCCGCCAAAAGCCTTTATGCTTTATTCCTTTTGATTCAATTAATAAGGCAAGTAATACTCCAAAAAAGAACGTTGTCGCTGTTGCTGCAACTGCCCAGATAAGCGTCCAACCTAATACAGGGAAAAATGTATCTGAAAGGTCCCCAGTAAGTACATTGCCAAAAGCTTGAAATCCTGTCCAAGAAAAAGCAATCGGATGTTGTCGATTATAGTTGGTAAATGCCATTGAAATCATGAAAATCGTTGGCAAAATAGTAAAACATAGAATACCAAGAATTGGTAATGCCATAAGTGTATCATGCAAGCGAGAATCAAATAATGTTGCTAATTCTTCACGGTTTGTCAAAATGTGTTTTCCATCTCGAGCAAGTATATAATTTTTTCTAGTAGAACGAAGATTTACAATATATAGGTAAACCATTGCAATACAGAAAACAATAGCAATTAAGCCAAATAAAAGAATTAGAACTGAGTTTGAAGGCTGTTTTGTAATGTAAACACCTTGTGCACTATCATAAACAACTTTTTTGTTTTTAATAGTTCCTAGGCTAGATAGCATGCTGATCGCAGATACACCGCTAAAAATGAGCCAAGTAATAAATGCTATTTCTGTTAGTACTAAAGCTAGCCCTTTTACCCATTGCTTGTTAGCTAAAGCATTTGAACCCATAATGAAAAACGATAGTTTAGTAGCTATGTTACCTTGGGTCCACACCTCTTTATATGATGCGCTTGGAGCCACGCGTTTTTTCTTCTTAAACATATTCCTTCCTCTTCTAGAACAAAAAGGCCGGGCACTTTCTGTCCAACCTTCAAGTACTGTAATTAGCTATTTCTTTGATGAGTGCTTAGCTAATTTATCAAGCTGTTCTTTATATTGGCTAGGCTTGATTTTACCATCGTAAACACCATTAATTAGAGTAGGAACATCATTCCAAAATACAGACATTTGTGGAAGTTTTGGCATTAAAACTGAGTTGCCTGGCTTAGACATTTCTATAACTGCATCAGCAACTGGATCTTTCTTAACCTCTGGATCGTTAACCGCCTCTTTAAGTACAGGAATCTGACCCGCATTTTTATGAACAATTAGTTGTGATTTTTTATTTGTAATAAATGCTGCTAATTGTGCGGCAGCTTTAGGGTTTTTAGTATGTGCATTAACTGCAAAGCCTTCTATTCCTAAGAATGCTTGCATTTGAACACTTTTGCCACCAACATCAATCATTGGATATTTAGCAACCGCAAAGTTTTTACCCAAGATTTTTTTAATATTAGCAGCATTCCATGGGCCATCTAAAATTGCCTGAGCATTTCCCTTCTTCAACTGGTTCAAAGCATTTGAAGTTTGCATAACTCCTTCATTATTCTTTTGAGCTGCAAACCACTTTAATGCGTTAACACCATCGTTAGAATTAAAAGTTGAGCCCTTTAAATCTTCTCCACTATCACCATACAGTTTGGTTCCTGCGGAAAAGAATACTGGCCACATTACATAAGCATTAGTAAAGTCGGTAGCCACAGTGCCCTTAGAAGTCAAAGACTTCCAGTTCTTTACATCACTTTCTGATAGTTTGGCTTTGTTATAGTAAATTGTTTGTGCTTGCTGCGCATATGGATAAGCGTATATTTTCCCTTTCCAAGAAACACCTTTAGCGGCAACAGCAACATAATTAGACTTAATATTACTGGTATCTTTTGGAGACAATGGATTAATATAGCCAGAATCAGCCATTTGTCCCAATTGATCATTAGGTGCCTCAAAAACATCGGCAGCTTTTGATGGGTCCTTTCCAACATCTGATTTAGCATTAGCTGAACCTGTTGGGTTTTGTGTTACACGTACTGAGATGTTTTTATGCTTTTTCGTAAAATCACTAGCTATCTTTTTGTAATATGATACTTGGTCTGTATCAACCCATAAGGTCAGCTTCGCACTTTCATTACTATTCGTATTTGATGATGAACTTGAATTATTAGAACAAGCTGCAAGAGATATTGTAGTCAAGATTGCAGTACTTCCTAAAGTCAGTTTTTTGATAAAATTCATTTTACTTATCTCCTAATATATAAAATATTATTTTAGTTACTATATAAATTCTTATTACTAATTAACTATTGCTAAAGTGGTGTCTTTATCAAAGAAATGTGCCTTATTTAGATCAAAGCCCATTTTTACTTGCTGCGATGGCTGATAAGTGTCACGAGCATTAATATTAGCAACAAACTCAGTTTTCCCAAGCTTCTGATAAAGTTGAACTGTTGCACCCAAAAGCTCGGAAACTTCAACAGTTGATTCCACTACAGCATCAGGCCAAGTCTCTAGGAAAGCCTGCTCTGCATGTATATCTTCTGGACGAATGCCTAATACCAAATCGCGGTCATTATATCCACGTTCATCAAGCAATTTTGCTTTTCCTTCCGGAACTCCTAAACTTAGGCTCGCTCCATCAGAAATCCTTCCGTTTTGATAATGAACATTAAAGAAGTTCATTTGTGGTGAGCCAATAAAACCTGCAACAAACTGATTTACTGGACGGTTGTAAACCTCTTCTGGCGTGCCAATTTGCTCTATTCTACCTACAGACATTACTACAACACGATCTGCTAAGGTCATAGCTTCTGTCTGATCATGAGTAACGTAAATTGTGGTTGTCCCTAAGTTTTGATGCAATTTTGCAATTTCAGCTCGCATCGAAACGCGTAATTTAGCATCCAAGTTAGAAAGAGGTTCATCCATTAAAAATATTGGTGCGTCACGCACAATAGCTCTGCCTAATGCTACTCTTTGCCTTTGTCCACCAGATAATTCCGCAGGCTTTTTATCCAAGTAATCTTGCAAATTCAGAATTTTAGCAGCGTTTTGAACACGTTTATCTATTTCTTCTTTGTGATAGTGTCGTAGTTTCAAGCCAAATGCCATATTATCGTATATTGACATATGCGGATATAGAGCATAATTTTGAAAAACCATAGCAATATGACGATCCTTAGGTGCAACATCATTCATTACCTTGTGATCAATCTCAAGAGTACCCTCACTTATATCTTCTAGTCCAGCTACCATTCTTAAAGTAGTTGATTTGCCACAACCAGAAGGACCTACAAAGACAATAAATTCCTTATCTTTAATGTGTAAATCAAAGTCTTTTACCGAGTACTGATTATTACCTTCGTACTTTTTACACAAATGATTTAAGTCAACTTCAACCATATTTTCAACCTACCTTTTCATTATTTTTCAAAAATACAGCCTCAATTTTGGCTAGCTTGAGCTCTTTTGTTGATTCCACAACATAATCAGCATCCTTAAGCATTTGTTTATCACCTATTCCTACCGCAAACTGTCCAGCTGCTTTAATTGCTTCAACCCCTGCAGCAGCGTCTTCAAAGCTAATTACTTCGTCTCTATTCAGTTGCAAAAGTTGTTGAGCTTTTTCATAAATTTCAGGATCTGGTTTGCCATGAAGTATAGTTGCAGGATTAACAATCTGTTCAAATCTATTAGCAATTCCAAGTTTATTTAAGATTTTAGGAGCATTATGTGAAGCAGAGGCAATGCACATTTTCAAGTTCGCTTTTTCGGCATCTTGCAGCAGCTCCATAATTCCCGGCAAAATATCTGATGAGGACATTGCATCGACTTGTTTCAAAAAATTACTATTTTTCTCTTCAGCTAATCTTTCTTTTTGTTCACTTGTAAGATTGATTTTCTTGTTTCCATATTCAAGGATCATATTAAGTGAATCCATTCGAGATATTCCTCGAAGTGAGTTCAACTGCTTCTCAGTTAAATCAATACCTAACTTTTTTGCCAAATCATTCCAAGCTGTAAGATGAAATTTTGCCGTATCGGTTAAGACACCATCTAAGTCAAAAATTAGACCTTTAAGCACTGTTTTTCACCTTCCTTTAGCAGTATTTCCTTATTTTCCACTAAAACATTTAACTCATTCCCTCTGATTAAAGTTAAACATGTTTCTTCGTGATTAACTTCAACCTTAATCAGTCGTTCACGATAATTTATTTTGAAGTTATATCCCTTCCAGTTTTTTGGAATAAAAGGTTTAAATTTAAGTTGATCATGATCATAGCGCATTCCTGCAAAACCTTGAACTATTGCTAGCCAAGAGCCACTCATTGAAGTAATGTGCAGCCCATCTTCTGTATCATTGTTATAATTGTCAAGATCTAAACGAGCTGTACGTTCATAGAACTCAACAGACTGTTTTTCTCTGCCCAATTCCGCTGCCAAAATTGAGTGAATACATGCTGAAAGTGAACTTTCGTGAACTGTTAATGGCTCGTAAAAAGCAAAGTTACGCTCTTTTTGCTCCTTAGTGAATTTATCATCTAAATAGTAAATTCCCTGTAGAACATCTGCCTGTTTAATATAAGGTGAACGTAAAATTCTATCCCAAGACCAATGCTGACTTATTGGCCGTTGATCAAGCGGAATTTCTTTTGCAGGCCTGATATCTTTGTCCAAAAAATCATCTTGCTGCAGGAAAATACCCAGTTCCTTATCTTCTGGCAAATACATATTCTCAATTATGTCTCGCCATTTTGCTTGTTCTTCCTCACTAACTTTTAAGCGCTTCTGAGCTTCCTTATTAGCTAGTGGTAATCGTTCTAAAGTATACTTTAGAACCCATTGTGCCATTATATTAGTAAACCAGTTATTATTAACATTATTTTCATACTCATCTGGACCTGTTACTCCATGAATAACATACTTTTTTCGTTTCTTTGAAAAGTGAACGCGATCTGCCCAAAATCTTGCCGTACCTACCAGGACGTCCATGCCCTCATTTTTCACGTAGGACTCATCACCCGTATAACTTGTGTAACACTTTATAGCAAATGGAATGTCCTCGTTACGGTGAATTTCTTCAAAGGTAATTTCCCATTCGTTATGACATTCAATCCCATTAAATGTCACCATTGGAAAGAGCGCACCCTTACTTCCCTGCTGTTTAGCATTAAAATAAGCACCATCAAGTTGATCATATCTATATTGCAAAAGAGCTCGAGTAACACTAGGCTCAGATACGCATAAATACATCGGAAAAATAAATGCTTCTGTATCCCAGTATGTTGCTCCTCCATACTTTTCACCTGTAAAGCCCTTAGGTCCAATATTAAGTCTCTTATCTTCACCGTAGTATGTCATGAACAATTGTAAAAGATTAAAGCGAATGCCTTGCTGTGCGGCATCATCACCTTCAATTACTACATCGCTTTTTGCCCAACGATTTTTCCAAATTGAAGTATGTTCATCTAAGTTATCTAAGAAACTTTTAGACTGTAACTTAGCCATTAAATCTTTAGCATAGCTGGCTTGCTCTTTAGGCTCAATATCACGACTGGTTAATACAATTACGTCTTTTTCTAAATCGTAACTTTCACCAGATACAAGATTAACTTCTACTTTTTCACTTAATTTTGCAGCTTTAGTTTTTACTGTTCCCTTTACTATCTGGTTGTTACTTCTCAATCCTTCTTTTAATAAAACAGTAAATTGCGGAACTCCATACGGATTAGATTTAGTTTTTACTTGAATAAAACGATCCTCTCTACTTTCATTACAATTGACCCAAAAGTGTTCGTTGTAATTACTATCTTCATTAGTGACAGTTCCATCAAGAGTAGCGTCAAATTCAATCTTGGCTTGTCCTTCTAATACAGTTGCCTTTACATAGATTAGTGCGGCCTCTTTTAAACCGATGTGTAAAAAGCGCTTAAACTCAAACTTAACTTTAGTATTACTTCCTTCATAAATAAAACTACGAGTTAACAAGCCCTGATGCATATCCAATTCAAAGTAAAAGTCTTTAAACTTAACTTGAGCAAGATCAAGCTTTTCATCATTAACTGTTATGCCAATGCCAATAAAGCTAGGAGCATTTAGGCTTTTACCAAAATATTTTGGATAACCATTTTTCCACCATCCTACTCGAGTTTTATCTGGAAACCACACACCTGCCAAATATGTTCCTTGCAAGTGATCACCAGAATAACCTTCTTCAAAATTACCACGCATCCCCATATAATCATTGCCAATAGCAGTAATACTTTCCTGTAATCTTTTATCTACAGGCGAAAAACTGTGTGTAGCTATTTTCCATGGGTCAACCTCAAAAATTCGTTTCATTTATTATCTCCGCTCCTCTTCTGTGAGGTTTTTGTTTACGCTTTCATTGTTACTTACAGGAAATTTTTTTACAATCCCAAAATTCATGTTATCGGTACCAAAATGCAACATAAAAAAGCAGCTATTTATGCTAGCTGCCTTTTATCTATTTATCAATTAGAACTACAAATCCATTAACACCAATCTTTTCATTAAAATAGTTTTGACTAATAACTGGTGCCTCTTCTACATTAATTTTAATCTCACTTTTAGTAGTATTAAAAAGCGCGGTAAGTTTTTTGCTGTCGCCATTTCGCTTAACTTCAATTAAGCCTTTAGGTGTAATACTTAAGTTTATTGTTCCATACCCAAGAATCATGGCATATTCTTTTCTAAGCGCTATTATTTCATGTATTTTTTGCCAATAGTCTGTATCTTCTTTTTCCCAGTCCATCGGCTTCCGGCAATCAGGGTCGTCTCCACCGGTCATTGCCATTTCAGTTCCATAATAAATACATGGGCTGCCTTGCTGAATAAACATAAAAGCTAGAGCTTGAATAGCGAGATCTTTGTTTTCGCCTGCTAATGTTAATAAACGAGCTGTGTCATGGGAATCAAGCATATTCATCATTGCCTGATTGGTGCAGTCACGATACATCATCACTTGATCTGTTAATGCAGTTACCAGCTCAGAAGCTGTCTTAGTTTTCTTAAAAAAGTGATCTTCAATTTGTAAAGTATATGGGTAATTCATTACTGCAGAAAACTCATTACCATTGAGCCATGGTTGTGCATTATGCCATATTTCTCCTACAATATAAAAATCCGGCTTAATCGCCATAACTGCATCATGAAATTTCATCCAAAAGTGGTGGTCTACCTCATTGGCAACATCTAGTCTCCAAGCGTCAATATCAAAATATTTTACCCAATATGTTGCTATTTCTAAAAGAAAATCTTGTACTTCTGGATTAGCAGTATTCAGTTTGGGCATCTGACCTTCAAAAGCAAAAGTATCATAATTAGGACCGCTTTCTTCTGGGCCGTAATACTTTTCAACCGGAAACTGATTAATATGGAACCATGAAGCAAACCTAGACCTTGAACCATTTTTAACAACATCTTGCCATTGTAAAGATTGACTCCCTAGATGATTAAATACTGCATCAAGCATGATTCGCATTCCTCTTTTATGAGCCTCATTAACTAATTGTGCAAATAACTCTTTAGTTCCAAATGCAGGGTCAATTTGCAAATAATCAATAGTATCATATTTATGATTTGAACTTGCTTCAAAAATAGGACATAAATATAGGCCATTAATTCCTAGACTTTGTAAATAATCTAAGTGCGTAATAATTCCTTGTAAATCTCCACCATAAAAATCTTCACGTCCTGGATGATCATTTGGATTCCACACCTTTGTGTTCTGTGGATCATTATTTTTGTCGCCATTAGCAAAGCGTTCTGGGAATATTTGATACCAAATAGTGCTTTTTACCCAGTCCGGTGTTTTAACTTGGTCTATGTCATGTAAATACGGTATTTTAAAGTAACTACTGTCAGCAATTATATTTTCGTCACTATAATCCTTGATGCCACGATCTCCAACAATTTTATGACTTCTATCTTGTCCAATTACTTCAAACGTATACTTAAGTCTGTGATACGGTGCTTCTAAAATTGCAGTCCAATAATCACTTTCTTGCCCTTGACCACAGTTCTCCATCTCAATTGTTTTATCTGTTCTAGTATCAAGGTAATTATCAGTATAGTGAACTATTATTTTTTGTACATCATTCTTAGCACTATGAAATCTAATTTTTACATGGTGTGAATCAATTACAAAACAATCTTCACTTTCTGTTCTATGTTTTAAAGCTGCTAGTTGCATTTTTCTCTCCATTATCTACTTAAAACAATGCCAGAATAAGGCATCAAAATCAGTTGATCATTATTAATGTGATATTTTCCGGCAGATAACATCACATTTTTATATCCATGGGGTATCTCGATTTTTTCTTTATTGTTACTCAAGGAAACCGCAACAATCGCACTAATATTGTCAAGATCTCTTCTGTAAACATAACTATTACTATCAGTTGGAAGCACATAAATGTTTCCTGACTGAAATAATTTTTCTTTTTTTAGTGCAAGCAATTTACGATAAAAGTTAAGCATACTATCAGGTTCAGTTTCTTCTACCTGAACGTTAACATTATTTTGCTTTATACCTTTAATCCAAGGCTTTACATTTGAAAAACCGTTGTTTTGACTATTTGTCCATTGCATTGCCCCTCGAGCTGGCATTTTATGAGACACACTAACCATATTTAATATTTCTTCAGTAGTTTTTCCCTGTTTTTTGGCTTCCTTTACAAAGTCCTCTACTTTTTTATCATTAAATTCAGATGACTTTGTGAATAACAGATTCTTCATCCCTATTTCTTCACCATAATAAATTAGGGGTATGCCTCGCTGTAAATACATCAATATTGCTAAGCTACGTGCCTGTACTTCTGTTTTAGCCACTTTTGTTGCAAGACGAGGCATATCGTGATTACTCCAATATAGTATTGGTAGCGAAACTTCTGCCAAAGTTTGCTGCCAAATGATTTGATTCTGTTTAAAGGCTGACCAATTAAGATTCTTTGGTTGATATTCCGGCGGCAAACTCAAATCAATTTTGCTTTGATCATCTTCAAAGTAGCGAAAAGTAATCACATTATCTAAAAGATGATTTTCTTTCATAGTATAATCTGCTGCTAAATTAACATTAGCGCTAGCAGCTTCTCCTAAAAGTAGGGCTTCTGGATAATCTTTTTTTATTTGCTCACAAAAAGGACGTAACCATTCTTGCACCTGAGGAAGATTGGCAAAAAATGGCTCTGCAATGACAGTTTTATCCACTTTATTTAAGTAGTTTGCTATAGGATAATTCTGCCGTAAATCTGCTTTTGCAATATGGATAAACGCATCTAGTCGTAGTCCATCCACTCCTTTTTCTAACCAAAATTCTGCTATTTTAAGCATTTCCTTTCTTACTTGGCTATTTTTCCAGTTCAAATCAGGCATATGCTTATCAAATAAATGAAAATAAAACTCTCCTGTACCATTGGGGTTGGGCTCCCAAACGCTTCCACCAAAAAAACTCCCCCAATTATTGGGACGCTGATTTTTTTCACCTGCGAAGATATAGTAGTCATGGTACTTACTATTGGGATCTTCTATTGCCTTTTGAAACCATTTATTCTGATCAGAAGTATGATTTAAAACAAAATCCATAATTACATGTATTCCGGCATGATGGCATGCTTCAATTAAGGCTGCCATGTCTTTCATAGTACCCATTCGTGGATCTATAGCAAAATAATCGGCAACATCATAGCCATTATCAACTTGCGGTGAAACAAAAATAGGATTCAGCCAAATAGTATTTATACCTAGGCTTTTTAAATAGGGAATTCGCTGGATAATTCCATTGATGTCACCTATACCATCATTATTACTATCCTGAAAGGACTTGGGATATATTTGGTAAATTATTGCATGTTCATACCAATGCTTCATAACGCTTAACCTCCACCTGTAAGTTTAGTAAAGCAAGTCAGAGCAAAGCAATAGTATTAGTGATGTTACCGCTATCAAGAATTTCTTTATTAAACATAAAAAAGAAAGGCTGTTCTCCAACCTTTCTCTTTTCTTGCTATATAAGACGTTAATTTTATCATAAGAGCATGCTCTTATCTTTATCTGGTTGATTCTCTTCTCACCAAAGTAGGCTTAAGTAATGCTTCACCTTGAGGCAATCCTTTTTGATCTATTTTTTGCAAAAGCATATTAGCTAATAATTCGCCCATTTCGAAAATTGGTTGTTTAACGGTTGTTAGCTTTAAATTAGAAACTTGATCTAGAAAAACACCGTCATAGCCTATAACGCCAAAATCATCCGGTACCTTTGCCTTCTCATTCAACAATTGCCTAACAACTCCAGTAGCAATTCGATCACTGGCACAAATAAAACATGTATCCTTTGGAAATTTATCAAAATTATCCTTAATTATTTTTTGCGCAGCATGACTACGATTGGCAATGCGATATATCTGAGGAATCTTTTTGTTTTTCTGCAAAGTATTGACATATCCAGTTTCACGCGAATACTCAAAAGGTTCTCTTACGTCAATTCCAATAAAAATGATATTTCGGTATAATCGCGATAACGCATATTTTGTAGCCAGCTCTACACCGTACTGATTATTATTATCTACATAATCATAACCATGATGATTTTCACCAAATAAAATAAATGGTTTACTTAGACTATCAAATAATGCATAATCGCTTGAGCGAGCGCCTGTAATTAAATACCCGTCAAAATCACCCTCTTCTATTTTGCTTCTATCAGTAACAAGTTGAATAGCGTACTGTTTCTTAGATAAACCACGAGCAATGCCAAATAGCAAATTCATATAATATGGTTCCGTAGTATCTATATCTTCTAAAGTAACAAATTTTATCAAATTTGTACGCTTGTTTACCAAAGCCTGAGCAACATAGTTAGGGTGATAATTAAGCTCATCCATTGCTTGCTCAACCAATTTACGCAACTCATCTGTTACTTGCTCAGGGTGATTAATTACGCGAGAAACTGTCATCTTTGAAACATTAGCTTTTTTAGCAACGTCCAGCAAGGTTACCATCGTGCTGTACCTCTATTCTAAATACATTTGCTTTAACTGACTTAAATCAGCATCTGTAAAGCCAAGTTCTTTTTTAAAAAATGTTGCAAAATCGCCCCAGCCACCACGGATGGTTTCCGTGATGCCTCTAATGGCTGTCCCTTCTCCTTTGGTAACATTCATTTTTGCAACCATTTGCGCTATTTCATCGTTACTTGGCAGCTGACGTGAAACTGCAAAGTCATATAACTTATTGGTCAGTAAATAGTCCCGTGCAATTGTATCATCATCAACATCAAGTGCCATCAAGATTAAAGCTGATACCATTCCCGTACGGTCTTTCCCAGCACTGCAATGGTAGACAAGTGCATCCCCTTCTGGCAATTCCAATAATTCGGTAAAAATGCGCGCAAACATTTTCCGACTGTGCTCGCTTAATAAAGTTTGCTGATAAATCCGACCAATGAAATTATTGCTCAAATCTGGGATATGGTGAAGTAAGCGAAACATCTTGTGTCCGTTGGGCCGATCTTCTGGATTTTCAGAATAAACCGGCAAATCAACATAGTGAACATTTGGCCAAGCTTTATCAGGAGAAGACTGCTTTTCGTATTGCGAACGCAAATCACAGTCGATTGTCACATGTAAATCTGTAAGGCGCTCTTTATCCTCATTTGATAGAGAACTAAGGGAATCTGAACGATAGATTTTGTTCCACTTAACAGCTTGTCCTGCCTTATTTTGATAGCCACCAACGTCCCTAAAGTTTAATGGTCCGTCTAATTTTACAATTCGATCATGTGCCAATTTGCTCAACTCCTTTTTACTTAATTATCGCACTTATTCACCGTGAGCAAAAACTTGAGTTGCCTTAACAGCCCTCTTCCAGCCTTGGTATAACTTCTTACGTTTTGGCTCTTCCATCTTACTTTCAAACGTTTTACCAACAACAAAAACGTCTTTTAGTTCATCAACATCTTTCCAATAACCAACTGCTAAACCTGCTAAAAATGCAGCTCCCATCGAAGTTGTCTCTAAAGTCTGAGAACGTTCAATTTTTATTCCTAAAATATCTGCTTGGAATTGTAGTAGATAGTCATTATTTGAAGCGCCACCGTCAACACGTAAAGTTGGGATTTCGATTCCTGAATCAATTTGCATTGTGTCAACAACGTCTCGGGTCTGATATGCCAAGGATTGCAGCGTCGCTTTAATAAAGTCATTTTTATTGGTTCCACGTGTAACACCAAACACTGCTCCTCGAGCTTCTGAATCCCAGTAAGGTGCGCCAAGGCCAGTAAAGGCAGGAACAACATAAACTTCATCCTCTGACTTGGATGCTAAAGCAGCTTTTTCAGACTCTTCAGCCGTTTTAACCATCTTCATTGAATCGCGCAACCACTGAATGGCACTACCAGAAACAAAAATCGAGCCTTCAAGTGCATAGTTAATTTTACCATCCAAACCATACGCAATCGTAGTTAATAAATTATTATCAGACTCGGTTGGTTCTTCACCAGTGTTCATAACGATAAAAGAGCCGGTACCGTAAGTGTTTTTGACCATACCCTTCTTAAATGCCAACTGGCCAACTAATGCTGCTTGTTGGTCACCTGCAATACCACAAATTGGTACTTCCCCACCAAAAAAGCGGTAAGACTTAGTATAGCCATAAATTTCAGAGTTTGATCTGACTTCTGGCAACATTTTCTTAGGAATGTTGAGTAATTCAAGAATGTCATCATCCCACTTTAAGTCGTGGATATTAAAAAGCATTGTCCTTGATGCATTGGTGTAATCCGTAATGTGAGCTTCACCATCAGTTAACTTCCATAATAACCAGCTATCAATGGTGCCAAATAGAAGATCTCCCTTTTCTGCTTTTTCTTGTGCGCCCTCAACGTGATCCAAAATCCAACGAATCTTAGTTGCACTGAAATACGGGTCAATGATTAAACCAGTTTTCTTATGAATCATTTCACCATAACCATCAGCCTTGAGCTTTTCCGCCAATTCTGTAGTCTGTCTTGACTGCCAAACAATTGCATTATAAATCGGCTTACCAGTTTTTCGATCCCAAATAACAGTCGTTTCACGCTGATTTGTAATCCCAATTCCCTTAATTTGTTCTGGGCGAATTCCCGAATTTATAATGGTATTAGCAATGGTAGTTTGAACAGCGTGCCAAATTTCTTCGGCCTTATGTTCAACCCAACCGGGTTGCGGAAAATACTGTGAAAATTCCTTTTGCGAAGCAGAAACTTTGTGGCCCTCATGATCAAAGATCATCGCTCTAGTTGATGTTGTACCTTCATCAATTGCCATAATGTATTCTTTTAACATGTTGTGTTTCCTTCCTAGAAGAAAGCGATTTACTACAATTCTACTATTTGCCGCTTTTTTTACAAGAAATAATTATAACATTACACCTGTTTTACGTTATACTTGGGACATAAAGTTTTGATTAAAAAGAGGATACATAATAATGAAAAAAGAAATTATTGCTCTAACCATCGCAGGAAACGACAGCGACGGTAGCGCAGGCATGACTGCCGATCTCCACTCGTTTTACGCACGTGGAGTGTACGGAATGGGATTATTAACTGCAGCAGTTGCTGGAAACACTACTGGTATTTTTGCACAAGAAGTTATGCCCATTCCATTTATCCAAAAGCAATTTGAGGTCTTAAATGACGACTTCAAAATTGACGCATTAAAGACTGGTATGCTGGCCAACAAAGAAGTTATTGGCTGTGTTGCTGAAAATCTGCGTAAATATGACATGGGTAAAATTGTCCTTGATCCCGTTATTATGACCAAACATGGTGATACCCTCTTAGATGATGATGCTTATCAGGCCTTTTTAGACGACTTAATGCCACTAGCTGATATCATTACACCTAACTTTTATGAACAGAAAAAGTTAACTGGACTTGAATTAGCTACACCAGATGAAGTACGTCAAGGTGCTAAGAAACTGCAAGCAATGGGTGCTAAAAATGTGTTAATGAAGGGCCGCCATGACGATACCAGTCAGTCTAAGGTAACTGACGTGTTACTAGCTGAAGATGGTAAGTTCTACGAATTCACCAAGCCTTTCATCAATACTGAAAGAATTAACGGCACAGGAGATACCCTATCCGCCGTTATTGCCGCTGAATTAGCTAAAGGCAATTCTATTCTTGATAGTGTCAAGATTGCCAAGGAATTTACTTATGAAGCAATCGCCCACCCAATTGAAGTCGGCTCAAAATATGGTCCAATTAATCATTTCGCAGCACAAGAAGATACGAAGTAATTATCTTTTGCCCTTCCTGCTCCTTTAAGATATACTTTAACGAGATAGTAATAGTTGGAGTGGTTTTTATGGCAAACAAAACAATTAAAATTGCATATTTATACGAAGATTTGATGAATACCTACGGTGATTCTGGGGATGTCAAAATCATTCGCTACTTGTTAAAAAAGCAGGGCTATTCAACTAAAATTGATAATGTCTCTTTAGGTGATGAATTTAATGCCTTTGACTACGACTTCGTCTTTTTTGGCGGTGGTCAGGACTTTGAGCAAACTGTCATTGCTAAGGACTTGCCAAGACACAAGGAAACTTTAACTAAATACATCAATGACGGTAAACCGATGCTAGGTGTTTGTGGTGGCTATCAGCTTGTTGGCACCTATTACAAAACTAACTCTGGTGTCACAATTAAGGGCCTAGACATTTTACCGTTTCATACCGTTTTTAAAGCAGATAAGCGAATGATTGGCGATACTCGCTATATGAGTGAATGGGGCGAAGTTAGAGCCTTTGAAAATCACTCCGGTCAGACTTATTTTGATGATTCAGATAAGTTACATCCCTTGGGCGAAATGATTGAAGGTTACGGTAATAATCCTCAAGATCACGTTGAAGGACTACGCTACCGCAACTTCATCGGAACCTATTCACACGGTCCTCTCTTAAAAAATCTCAATGTTGCTAATGCCATTGTCAAAATGATTTTATCTTGGCATGGCGAACGAGTTAGCGCATAAATATAATGACAAAAGTAATCGTTAATTTTTCTGTTTTCAAGCGGGAATATTTAACGATTTCTTTTTTAATCAAAACAATAATTAGATTAATTTTTAGCAAAAAGGTGATAATTGTGGCTACAGCACAAGACGTTGCAACACTTGCCGGTGTCTCTATCGGCTCTGTTTCAAATTACCTAAACGGTAAACAGCAAAGAAAAAGCACAGCAGAAAAAATCAAAAAAGCAATGGAACAACTGGATTACCATCAAAATATTATTGCCAGTGGTTTAAAGAAAAACAAGACTATGTCAATTGGGATTGTAATTAATCAACTAACTGACTTTTTTTCTATGTCCATCGTTTCTGCAATTGAAGCTTACGTTGAACAATTTGGCTACAGCATCATTGTTTGTGATTACCATGATGATAAAAAACGTTTTGAACAAAAGTTGGACTTTCTATTGGATCATTCGGTTGATGCCATTATTGTCTTCCACCAAGATTTTGCTACCAAAATGCTGAAAAAAGTGGCTGCAGAACATATTCCAATTGTTGCAATCGATGCGCCAATCAGGGGCCTCAAATCAGATGTTGTTGTAGTTAATAACTATGAGTCATCAAAAATTGGTGTTAACTACCTAATTAATAAAGGGCATCACCAAATTGGCATCATCACTGGATCGACTAAAAATTATATTTCGCGGGAAAGACAAAGCGGCTATGAAGATGCTCTTAAGGAACATCAACTTCAAAATGATCAAACAATAAGTTGGACCGGTGACTATTCCATTCAATCAGGCTATGATGGTTTTAACGAGCTAATTGCTAAAAATCCAGATCTCGATGCTCTGTTTATTATCAATTATTATATGTCTCTAGGGGCAATCAAGGCCTATCGTGAAAGTGACTTACACCCTAAAATTGAATTTCTTGTATACGATCACTTTTTTGTTAATGACCTCTTCTTCCCTGAAATAAGTTCAATTGAACAGCCTGTGGATCAAATAGGCACAACAGCAGGAAAACTATTAATTAATCGCTTATCCAAACCAAATAGCAGTGATTTTCAGACCGTCTATTGCAATAATATTCTTCACTTAAAATAGAAAGCGCTTGCTTTTAACTATTAATGAGCTTATAATTAACCTATAATTTGAAATGATTCATTTTTAAAGTATTTGTATTGTTTTAAAAATGATGAGATTTAAATTTTTATTTTGTTAAAACTTGAATCGATTCAAGTTAAGGAGGAAAAAATGAATATCTTATTAGCATGTGGCGGTGGCATGAGTTCATCAATTTTGGCAACAGCTTTAGCAAAAGAAGCTGCTGGCCATCAACAAGACTGGCATGTCCACGAAACTAGTATTGACAAAGTTGAAGACGATTTGAATGAAAACGACTATCAAGTAATCTTATTAGCACCTCAAGTGTCTTTTAAAAAGAAAGATTTCGAAGAAGTAGCAGCAGAAAAGAATGCCAAATTCGTTTTGATTCCAATGACAATGTATACTCCCGCTAAAGTGGACAAATTGTATGAGTTAATCGTAAAGGAGACCGAATAATGAATTTCGATACGATTTCTGCAAAAATGGGACAAGTTGCTAACAATCGATACTTGACTGCTATCAGAGACGGTATGTCAGTAATTATCCCTGTATCAATTATTGGCTCGTTTTTTACTATTTTATTGAACTTGCCAATTGATGCTTGGAAAAACTTTATTCAACCATATGCATCAATGCTATCAGTACCAATGTATTATTCCATCAACTTGATGGCGATTTATTGTGTTTTTTCAATTACCTCACATTTATCGAAGTACTATAAAATTGACCCAATCTCAACTAGTGTTTTGGCCGAAATGTCATTCTTTATCTTAGCAATTAATCCAATTGTCCTTGATAAAGCCAAGGCAGGTATTGCACCTGGAACTTACATGTCAATTGGCAATATGGGGGCTCAAGGACTCTTCACTGCCATTCTTTGTGCAATCTTTTCGACTGAAGTTGTTCGACTTTTTACTCAACACAATTGGGTAATCAAAATGCCTGATGGTGTACCAGCTGCTGTTGGTAAATCATTCAGTGCCCTACTTCCTGGTATTTTAATTATTGTTGTTTCATTTGTTTTGAAAGAAATTTTCAAACTTGATATCAATGCCATTTTAACCTGGGTATTCTCACCAATTGGTTACTTTGGCCGTGATAACTTCTTATCAGCAATCATTCCTGTGTTCTTAATCACTATCATCTGGTTGTTTGGTGTACACGGAATGGTTATTGCTACACCAATTCTTTACCCATACTGGTATGCTAACCTTAACGCCAACGTTGCTGCAGTTGCTCATGGTCAAGCTCCAGTTCACTTCATGACGGAGCAGTTTTTCCAATGGTTTGTTTGGATTGGTGGTGCTGGTGCTACCCTTTCACTCGCAATTCTTTTAGCTTTTGCTGGAAAATCTAAGTTTAGTAAAACAATGGGTGCTGTAACTTTGGTACCAGCAATTTTCAACATTAACGAACCTCTGATTTTCGGTATTCCAATCATTATGAACCCATACTTTGCTATTCCATTTGTTTTAGCACCTACTGCAATGGCAGCTATGACTTATGTAGCAATGAAATTACATCTTGTAGCTTATACAACCGCAGTTGCACCTTGGACTTTGCCCGGACCAATTGGCGCTTGGATGGCAACAGGATTTGATTGGCGCGCCATCGTTTTATGTATTGTTAACATTTTGATTTCTCTAGTTATTTACTACCCATTCTTCAAGATGTTCGATAATAATCAACTGAAATTAGAGCAAGGAGCAAAAGAATAATGTACGGAATTTCGGTTTATCCAAATAAAAGTAGCGTGAAAGAATGTATCAACTATATCGATCGTGCTGCGAAACTAGGATATAGTCGACTTTTCACTAGTTTACTAGAGCTTAATGACGATCAAGAAGCTATTCTAAACAAGTTTAAAGAAGTCCTGCTTCATGCTCACGAAAAAGGTATGTGGATTAGCTTAGACGTTAACCCAGGCTTATTTGACAGCTTAAATGTTAGTTACAACGACTTATCCTTTTTTAAAGAGCTTGGAGCCGATATTGTACGTCTAGATTCAAATTTTGATGGTATGCCTGAGTCAATCATGACTTATAACCCTGAAGATTTATCAATTGAAGTTAACATTAGTAATGACACAGGAAATTTGGCTAATATCTTTAGCTATAGTCCAAACAAAGAAAAAATTATCGGCTGCCACAATTTTTATCCTCAACGATACACTGGCCTAGACACTAACTACTTTTTGGAAACCACTCGTAAATACCATGATATGGGTATAAGAACTGCTGCCTTTGTATCTTCTAACGCTGGAGAAATCGGACCACATCCATATAATGCAGGTTTGCCTACACTAGAAATTCACCGCAATTTACCTATTGAAAAGCAAGCACAGTACTTAATCAACACACAGCTAATTGATGATGTGATCATTGGTAACGCTTTTGCTAGCGATGATGAACTAACAAAAATTGCTAAACTTGATTCACAAGTCCCACAATTTTTCGTTGAATTTACTCCAACTGCAACTGCTCTTGAAAAAGAAATTGTTTTAGAGAACTTACACTTTAACCGCGGAGATATTAACAGCTACGCCGTTCGTTCTACATTCGTAAAACTTAAATATAACAAGCAGGATTTACCTGTTAATAATCCAGTAGATCAGTTAAAGCCCGGAATGATCACAATTGGTAACAATGATTTCGATCAGTATAAAGGCGAACTAAATATCGTTAAGCAAGAAATGGATAACAGCGACCATCTAAAAAACGTTGTTGCACAAATTGTTCCTAGCGATTTGCAATTCATTGATTTTATTAAACCATGGGATAAATTTAAATTTATTGATCTCAGCAATTACTAAAGGAGTAACTATGGAAGGTTTAGAAGAAATTAGTTTTGAAATTATCAGTCATTCTGGTCAAGCAAAAGCTGAAATTATGGAAGCAGTGTCGCGCTCTCGCTCAGGTAATGAAGACCCACAACCATTACTTGATTCAGCAAAAGAAGAGCTTAAGCAGGCTCAAAACAGCCATTTAAAAGCACTATCAGATTTTGCCAAAACAGGTGATAGCAAAATTGATCCCCTGTATATGCACGCTGAGGATCAGATGATTACTGCTGAAAGTTTTTTAGACTTTGCAACAGAATTGATCAAAACTAACTTAGAATTAGCAAAGTTAAAGCAAGAATTACAGAATCAGAGCAACTAATACTTTATCCCACAGAACTATTAGTTGATTCAACAATTCACAAATAGTTGAAAGTAGAAATAATGAAAATAGAAAATAAAATCGCAAACTTTGAAGAAATGGGTATTGGCTTATTTGTTCATTGGGGACTTTATTCCAAGTTCTCTAAGGGTGAATGGTCACAAAACATTTTAAATATCCCAGAATATCAAGCAGCTTTTAATGAATTTAATCCTGCAGAAGAAAATATTCGTAATTTAGTTAGACTAGCAAAAAAGAGTGGCTTTAAGTACATTGTTCTAACAGCCAAACATCATGATGGCTTTTATCTCTTTGATACTAAAGGAATTAACTCTTTTGATAGCATTCATACTCCCTTTAGCAAAGATGTAATTAAAATCTTTACTGATGAATGCCATCGACAAAACATTTCTCCTTTTATTTATTATGCTACCTATGACTGGAATAACGATAAATATAATAATGATTTTACTGGTTATTTATCAGAGCTACGCGAGTTAATTAAACTTTTGTGTACTAACTATGGTGAAATTGGTGGTTTTTGGTTTGACGGAAATTGGGACAAACCCAATGCTGATTGGCAAGAACAGCAACTTTATGATGAAATAAGGCAACTACAGCCTAATGCAATAATTACTAACAATACGGGCTTAGAGAAGCAAGGAACAAGTGAAGGAAGAGATGTTGATGTTTTAACCTTTGAACGTGGTGATCCTAAGTCCATTACACATATTCAAAATGACCGCTATTTAGCCGCTGAAACATCGCTAACTCTCAACAAACACTGGGGTAACGCTCAAAATGACCTTAACTACCTTTCCGCTCACGATTTAATCGAACAAATTTGCCGTACTAGAAAAGTTGGGGCAAATTTATTGATTAATGTTGGACCTGAATTCGATGGTTCTCTAAATATTCACTGTCAGTCAATGATTGAACTAGTCGGAGCCTGGATGGCCATCAACCACGAAGCAATCTATCATACAAATAATTTTGAACATCCAACATATAAAACATGTTCAAATGATGATGACTTTATCAAAGGTGATTACTTGTTTGTTGATAATTTAGGCAATATCGGTAACAGTAATGTTGTACTTGGCGGTGAGGAAAATCGCAAACTTATTTTTAATGATTACCCTTCGCGCCCAATAACCCGCATAAGTTGGCTCGATAACCAGCAAGAAGTCCAATTTAAGCAAAATTCTAAAACTAACACATTAGAAATTGAAGCAAATGGATTTGAGTACGGAACCAACTTGGTTGAGCGTGTAGCTAAAATTTATTATTGATTTTAATTTCAAACTTATTAACTAAAGCATTCATAAACAAATAGCTCCGAAAATAATTCGGAGCTATTTTTGCTTATTAAAAAATCATACAACTGATAAGTATCAATTACTTCCATTCTTCCTGATTATATGCCATTTGCCAAAATTTTAGTTCATAATAGCTGCTTCTTAAAAATGCATCCTTCATTTTAGCAAGTTCTTTTTTGGGGACATTGGTTGCGAGATGGTTAATCAATGCTAATAGTTTTTTTACATTAACTGCATACCAGTCACTGTCATATGTATCAATCCATTCTTGATAATACTTCACTGGGGATCCTACTTTGGCCATTTTATGACCAATTTCTTGATAAAGCCAATAACATGGTGCAATTGCACACAAAGCTGCTTCTAAGCCATCTCTTTGTAGTGTTAGGTAGAGATGATTAACGTACGCATATGCAGTTGGCGCAATTATTGTAGTATCAACTTCATCATCTGTAATGTTAAGTTCTTTGAAAAACTGCTTGCGCACCTCTACTTCAGATTCTTGAAGATCTTCTGCGCTTGCAAGCACAAAGTTTTTAATATTTAAATCTGTAGTTTGCTCTGCAATTAATTGATGAATTTTGGCAAACTCAGATAAATAGTATCGATCCTGGAGCAAATAAAAGCGAAATTTAGCAAGTGGTAATTCCCCACTTTGCAATTCGGTGATGAATAGTTGTTTTTCACTTTTAATCCACAAGTCACTAACTAATTGATGCAGTTGATCCGTAAACTCAACCATCTTTGTTCTCCCTAATAAATAATAATAT
>SKEH01000318.1_pt1 | contig 31371 bp, 31 predicted proteins | sample 4826571 | NCBI WGS metagenome assembly SKEH01 (sample SAMN11008814, study PRJNA524170) | human gut metagenome | biome: Human fecal sample; material: Feces; isolation source: fecal sample from pouch patient p29 | host: Homo sapiens | place: Israel: Tel-Aviv | collected 2016-09-14 | reverse complement strand
ATTTTATATAATGTATTTTTTTTCATAAAAATAATGCGAGAAAATTTTCATTTTATTTGTTGATAACTATTCTATTCACAATTCCAACAAAAAAATTGAGGCTGGGACAGGAGTGTTTAACTCCGAGAAATAAGAAGAAATCCACGAAAATTGATTTTCAAATTTTTGTGGATTTCGGCTTATTTAAGAAGGAGTTGCTTCTGCTCCCACCGTTTATTCATTTTTAAAGAATGAGAAATGAGACAAAAGTGTTTCTTACTTCTCACGCTCATCGGGAAATCTGCTTGGGTCCACTAAAAATGTTGGTCTTTACGTTTATTCATGATTTTCTCAAATCTTACTATCATTTTTCTATTTCACTGTCGGTGATTCTTCCAATCAATACGTATACAAATGAAAATTATCCAATAGTTCTTTACTGCGCTGATATTCTAAATACCAATCATTTTTTTCTTGCCGGTCTTTCTCTGTGACACCGATTGCTACATATATTTCTAGAAAAAGGCGTACACAGTTGAGGTGAAAGTAGTCGACTTGTTCTTCCACAAAAACCAATAAAAGCTCTTCCTTATTTTCCAATGAAGGGATCGGATTAAAATGACTCTGACCAACCGAAAAATACAATTCTGATGCTGTTTCTCGTTTGATTTGATACACTTTGACATGTAGCTCCATCCACGAGAGTTTTTGCGTATTTTTCATTGAGACAAGAGCATTGAAGCATTTTCCTTCGTAAGTAGACTTGGGAATCATCTCTGGGTTGATCTCTGTTAAGGTAAATCGCTCGTTCAAAATTTTTAATGCCTGTGGCACAAGTCCCTTCATGTATCGTCCCTCCTTAATTGATCGTTGCTCCGCCTGAAAAGTTCATTAAGGTTCCCCAACCATCTTTCATTGAGTCAGCCATCGTACCTGTAGTTGTCACATACCCTCTTGTTTCTCCTAATGGTATGGACAGATAGCCGATTCTTTCCGTTCCATAACGATTTGCATCCAAACTTTGTAGTACTGAACGAAAAGTAGCGTACGTACGTTTGTTTATTGATCAAATCCAAGTTTTGCACCTTTAATTGGTCCCACCAAATAGTCTTGATCGAACTAGTCGCATTAAATCTTGTTAGTAGCTCACAATTTGTTGTATTGCCACTGCGAATAATGAAATAGGTCAAGGCAACACCAGTTGCTCTCAGCAAGAGCTGTCTTCTACTCTCATGTATTCTCTCTAATAACTCGTGCTTTTCTGTTTCTGTTAGTGGCACGTTTGAATCAATGAAAAATGTTTGGCTTACTTCATTGGTTGTTTCTTCGATCGTTAGTTTCTTCGTCATCGTTCGATTTTGTCCTCTCTCACTGATAGCGATATCTGCAAATGCATACTCTGAAAAACCAATAATCAAAAAGGTTAAACAAATCAAGATGATTCCTTCTATTTTTGACATCATAAATCACTTACTCAATTTATTGTCATTAGCTACTTCTTTTTGCTATACTCCTTCCTGATTTATTTTTTCAATGTAGCTAAGTTCAACCATTCCTCGTACCTCGAATGACTATTTCAAGAATGCTAATCATCAACTAAAGAGAATAGATGTTATTTTAAATAGAATTTTTTCTAATTTTCCCCTTAACTAGTTTATATGTACAGTATAATTCATCCTCTGTATCTTTACTATAATAACAAGGAATATGTAATTTTAAAACAGCAAAAAAGCTTAGAAGAAACATCATTATCTACATGAGATTCTTCCAAGCTTTATATTTTATAAGTTATTTAATGATTGATCAGCTATTTTATTACCGTATGTCGCTGTTCCAGTTTATGTTGTTTGCGACTTAACCAAGGGAGTAGTTTTGCATGCAACACTAGGAACGCTGCACTAACGATAAATCCTTTGATCAAATTAAACGGTACGATACCGATCAACACGTAATTTGTTAAAGGCATCCCCAACATTTGATTCGCATTTAACCCAAGAAACATCAGGTATAATGGCGTGATCACGAAATAGTTGGCTACGCTCATGAACAAGGTCATCGCAAGAGTACCAGAAATCACTCCAGCAAATTTATTTCTGCCTTCATTTTTTTTCTTTCTAAAGAAGTAGAATATCGGTAATGTAAAGATCGATGTTGCTAAGAAACTTGCCGCATCTCCTACTAGATTATCTGGTGAAAAGCCAGTAGTCACTAGATGTAAGATTGAACGCAAAAATGCTGTGACTACGCCTGCTAGTGGCCCAAATAAAAACATACTGATCAGTACTGGGATATCACTAAAGTCGATCTTTAGAAAACCAAAAGCTGGCATGATTGGAAATGCAAAATATTGCAAAACCAAACCGATCGCAGCAAACATTGCTACAGCGACCATTTTTTGTACACGGGTGTTCTTCATTTGAAATCCTCCTGTTAGGACTCCTCTTCAGCGAACTTTTTTAACGACTCGATCATTTGCAAATAAAAAAACTCTCCTTAGCACAGGGAGAGTTAGAGTTATTTGGCAAAAGTCTGCGTCAAATAAGCTCTATCTTCTTTATCCAGACTGTACTGTCGGTACCGGAATTTCACCGGTTCAGCTACTTGAAAAGTAGGTCGTGGACTTTAACCACCGGTCGGGAATTTCACCCTGCCCCTGAAGACGAACCATTTATGATTTTTTGTTTACCCTTTCATTATACATACCTTTAGAAAAAATGCAATCTTTTATACTTATAATTAGTAAGTAATTATTTTGAGTGATTCAATAAACTGCTTACTTCCTTTTTGTTCAACTCACGATAGTCTCCAGGACGCAAGCCTTGAAGCGTCAAATCACCATATTTTTCACGCTTTAGTTTTTGGACGGGTAGCCCTACTGCCTGCAGCATATTTTTGACTTGGTGGTTGCGGCCTTCATGGATAGTCAATTCCACGATACTATGGTTTGTCTTTGGATCTACAGACAAGATTTGATATCTAGCTGGAGAAGTCCATTTTCCTTCGATTTTGACACCTTTAGTGATCGGTGCTAGGTTAGACTTCGTGGCAATACCTTTTACTTTAGCAACATATACTTTATCTACTTCATGTTTTGGATGGGTCAAACGTTGTGCAAAATCACCGTCGTTTGTCAATAACAGGATGCCTGATGTATCATAATCCAAACGTCCAACTGGGTAGATCCGTTCCTTGACCATCGGAAGAAGATCGGTCACAACTTTACGTCCTTTATCATCAGCGACTGCTGAAATGACCCCTCTTGGTTTATACAATAGATAGTAGCCAAATTCTTCTTGATAGATCGGCACTTCATCTACTTCGATCATATCATTTTTCGTTACTTTGACCCCTAGTTCTTTGATGACTTGGCCATTGACTTTCACTCTGCCAGCTAAAATATATTCTTCTGCTTTGCGTCGTGAAGTTATGCCAGCATGGGCAATTACTTTTTGTAGTCTTTCCATTACGATTGTTCTCCTTCATTCGTTCCATCAAAAAATAGATCTAATGGTGCATCTTCTTTTAATGAAAGTTCCATTTCTTGTATATCCGGTAATTCTTTCAGCGATTTGAGACCAAAGTAATCTAAGAAATAAGAAGTTGTCCCATATAATATCGGACGTCCTGGTCCTTCTACTCTCCCTTTTTCCTCAATCAGATTGTGGGCAGATAGACGTTGAACGGCCCCTGAAACTTGTACACCTCGGATTTGTTCGATCTCGACTCTTGTGATTGGCTGTTTGTAGGCAATGATTGCCAAAGTTTCAACAGCTGCTTGCGAAAGCGTATTTGACGTTCCTTGAGCATACCGTTTCAACAACGGCGCTAGTTCTTTTTTGGTCGTCAAAACGATATGCGCCTCTGTCTCCAAAATATGTAATGCACTCGTTGTGTCATTTTCATATCTCTCTTCTAGCTCTGCGACCAGTCGTAGTGCTTCCTCTTTGTCGATTGCTAAAATATGGCTGATTTCATCTAAGGCGATTCCTTCTTCACCGACTATAAAAAGAATCGCTTCAAGTTCACTTAATTTCGTCATTGTTGATATCTCCTATTGCTGGATAAAGCATGATTGATTCATAATTTTCTTCTTGTTGGGCAACGATCTGTCCATTTTTCATCATCTCTAATATTGCCATAAAGGTTGTCACGATCTCTGTTTTTGAGGGCGATTCAAAAAAAGAATCAAAAGTGCAACCTTGTTTGTTTCTTTTTAAACGCTCTTCAACAAAGATGATCCGCTCCTCGATCGTTGTATCGTCTGGCGCAATGGTCTTTTCAATTTTTTTCGAAAATTGCTTTCGTTCCAAAATCTTCTGCATTGCACGAAACAAATCGACTTGCTTCACTTGTCCACGTTTCAACGGCCTTTCCTGTCCGATCAAGTCATCAACGGCTAGTGGTTCTTTTGTAAAATACAAGCTTCTTTCCTGTGCTTTTTCTGTTAGTTTTTCAGCAGCATATTTGTATTTCCGATATTCAAGCAACTGATTCACTAACTCATCGCGCGGATCTTCTTCCCAATAGCCGTCTTCTTCAATGATTGTTTCTTGAACAGGCAGTAAAGTCTTGCTTTTGATAGCCATCAAGGTAGCAGCCATCACCAGGTATTCTCCCGCAACTGCAAGTTCTAGCGTCTTCATGGTATGGATATAATTCATGTATTGTTCCGTGATCGTCGCAATAGGGATATCATAAATATCGATTTCCATTTGCTGGATCAAATGAAGAAGGAGATCCAATGGTCCTTCAAATACATCTAATTTGATATTGATCTCTGTCACCGTGTTCACTCTTTCTTTTTTTTCTCATTCAGCCATTTGGTAAAATAGGGCTCTGTGATCTCTGTGGCACGAATTTTCTTTTCAGGATATTTCTGTTCAAGTTCATCCAACATTAGAAAGCCCATCTTTTCTCCACGATAAGAAGGATTCAACGCTACATCATGAATGACTAGTTCCTCTTCATCTCCCCAATAAACGCCAATGATCCCTTGGATATTGGTTGAGCCTTCAGGAGTGAAGAAGAAAATCTCATACTTTTCTTCTGTTTCATACGTATCGATCTCTTTCAGCCGGTTTTCTTTATCCGCTAATTTCTTGTGGAAACTTAAAAGTCCCATAGCGATTTTACGATTTTCTTTTCGGTAATGTGTTAACATTTTTTCACCTTCCTATGACTAAGCCCTTGGAAAATGCTGCTTATAAACATCCGTCATTCTTTTCTTCGTGATATGTGTATAGATTTGGGTCGTTGATATATCCGCATGGCCTAGCAATTCTTGAACAGTTCGGAGGTCCGCACCGTTTTCAAGTAAATGAGTAGCAAAACTATGGCGTAAAGTATGTGGCGTCACTTCTTTTGTGATACCGGCATCACGCACTAATTGTTTCAAATTTTTCCAAATACCTTGTCGTGATAATCCTGAACCATGATTATTCACGAAAACGTGGACTTCAGTAGCGTCTTTGACAAGTAATGGTCTCACTTCGTCTAAATAACGTTCCAACCATTGGATTGCATAATCACCTAAAGGAATGATTCTTTCTTTATCTCCTTTACCGATCGTCTGTACTAACCCTAAAGATAAATGCAGATCGCTCAATTTCAAACCGATCAGTTCACTCACCCGCATTCCTGTAGCATACATGACTTCCAGTATTGCGCGATCTCTGATCCCCAGATTTTTGGTTGTATCTGGAGCTTCGATCAGACGTTCAACTTCTTTCAAAGACAGTGTGCTAGGTAACTTTTGGGCTTTTTTAGGTGTATCGATATGCTGCATCGGATCATGATCAGTAATACGTTCTTGGCGTAAAAATTGATGAAATCTTCTTAAACTTGTGATCATCCGTGTGACAGTCGCGGGTGCTTTTTTTTCATCATGCATTTTCTCTAGATAACTGATCACTATGAAACGATCGACATCTTGCCATGCAGTAATTTTTTTTTCCTCCAAAAAATGAAGGTATTGCGCTAAATCACGTTCATAACTTTTTCTAGTATTTAATGATAATCCTCGTTCAATCGTCAGATAGTGGAGATAATCATTGAGTTCTTCTTTCATAATAATCCACCTCGTGCTACTCTATCATATCAGATAGCCTTCATTTTCGATAGTCTCTTTTAGGTGCAGACAAAGAAAAAGCCGTCTGTTCCATTAGACGGTTTTACTTTCTTTTTCCTGATTATAACATTTTTGGCAGATACCGTGAAAAGTTAAGCGATGATCTTTTACTAAAAAGTGATAGCGATCCTCTACTACTTCTTCTACCTGAATCAATAGATCTTCTTCCACTTCTTCGATCGTCCCACATTTCAAGCATAATAAATGATGATGAAAATGTTTAGCCCCTTCTTTTCGCAAGTCATATCGTGCAACACCGTCGTTAAAGTTCACCTTATCGATGATTTTTAGATCAGTTAATATTTCTAATGTACGATACACTGTAGCTAAACCAATTTCTGGGCTTTTCTTTTTTACTAGAAAAAAAACTTCTTCTGCGGATAAGTGTTCTTTTTCATTTTCTAACAGAACAAGCAAAGTTGCTTCTCTTTGCGGGGTCAGTTTAAACCCAGATTCGTGTAACTGCTGTTTTGTTTTTTTCATTACTGACATAGCGTTCATAACCATTTTTTTCAATCCCAACAATTTATAATAATTATAATTAACCAGACTATTTTTACTCTCTAAATTAAAATAATTATAAGCTAGTTAAGAAAAACATGCAAGCCATTCTCAATTAGAATTTTTATTTCGTTTCGTTACACCATCTTCTTGCTTGATCAATCCTTGTTTCAATAGATTGCCTAGTGCACGTTTGAATGCTCCTTTGCTGATTCCAAATGCTTTCATGATTTCTTCTGGATCTGATTTATCTGTGAAATTGATTTGCTGATCGGCAGATCGTTCGATGATCGTTAAAATCATTTGTGCATCATCAGAAATTGCTTCATATGCTCTTGGCTTCAAAGATATGTTTAGTACCCCATCTGGTCTGACACCGACTACCCGGCCTTTTACCTGTTCTCCGAGTCTTGGTTCATTGTATCGTTCAGATGGATGGATGAATCCTAGGTAAAAATCATCTGTCAATATATAGGTACCAGTTAATTTTAAGCGATACGCTGTCCCAGTGATATCTTTGTTTTTCATTTCTTCTGTTCCAAATTTACTTAATGATTTAAAGATTTTTTCATCCGCTAAACTACCCCAAATACGATCCTTCGCATCCACTTTTAGAGAAATCATCAAACGATCGCCTTTTTTAGGCCAGAGTTCTGTCATTGTAGGTAATTCATCTAGTGAAACGACAAAATCTTTATCGGGCAAGCCGATGTCTACAAAAACCCCTAGATCTTTTCTGGAAGAAGTGACTGTGCCAAACGCGTAATGTCCGATCCGACTTTTCGGGATCACTGTTGTAAAACGGTTTTCGTGCTTTTGATTTTGGTAGCCGAATCCCTCAACTGCTTCACCGATCCGATGTTCGCCTTCTACTTTACTTAATCCAAAAGTTTGTCCATTTTTTTGAACAAAATAATTTTTTTCATTTTCATCAATTACCATACCGGTAAATATCGTTGCTAATAATTCATTCATTTTATTTCTCCTTTATACGAAAGACAGGTTATCTCTGCCAACTTTCTTTGCTATCATACCATAATGTCCCTTTGATTAGTAGCGTGTTACCCGGCAATAACTACAAAAAAACTTAGGTCCCTCATTTCCCAACATACTGAATAGAGATCCCCTACTCATGTTGAATAGAAAAATAAAGTAAACCTAAGTTTTTGTTCTGCGTATCCTTTTAACGACTGCCATTACCGCCAAACCAGCCTGTTTTACAGTTGATCGTCACAATATAAAATGGTAATGCACTTTCACCGATTCCATTCATTAATGAAGATTTGGTAGAAGTTGCATAAAGATTGTAATACCCTTGGCCATTTTCAATTCTAACTTTTTCCAACCGATAACCGCCTTGAACGATGTAGCCTCGCTGAATACATGTATTAATCACGCTTTCTTGAACACCGGGTGCCCAATTCCAAGCTGCATTTGCTGTATCTGCTACATCACTTTGACGTGTAGCCATGATTGGCTGATTCGCAGAATTTTTATTTACTGAAGAAGAATTCGCTGCTTGCTGTGCAGCTTGCGCTTGTGCTGCTTGCTGTGCTGCAGCCTGTGCTTTTCTTGCTGCCTCTGCTGCTTCTGCTGCTTTCTTCGCTTCTTCTGCCTTTTTCGCTTCCTCTTCTTTTTTCTGTTGTTCCTCTTTCTTGGTCAATATATCATCTACTTGTTTTAACTGATCTTTTAGAGTCACAGCTAACTCTTGATTTTTCACCTGATCTACAGCCTTTTGTGCATCTGTATATTGCTCACGAGTTGCAGAGTCTGCGACTTTATCATCAGCAAAAACGATATTGGTTTTCTCTTTCGCCGTTTGCAGTTGATCGTATTGTGCCTCAGCTTCATCTTGCGCTTTTTTTAGCAGTTGTCCAAAATCAGAATCGTCTGTTGCAAAACGTTTGATTTCTTGGTCTGCTTTTAATTTCAGATCATCAGCTAAGTGATCATCAATGATCGCCTCAGTAGTAAACAACTCGTTGACACCTTTGATATCTTTTACCTTTGTTTGGATATCTTCATACGTTTTTTCTAGATCAGCATAGCCTTTTTCTCCTTTGACCTCATTCAACGATGTTTTTAACTTCGTCAAATCTTGATTGATCATAGAAGTACGTAAAAACTGATGCGCCTCATCATAGTAAAAAGTAGCGAGTGTCTTCTTCAACTCATTTACTTTTTGCTGTTGCTTTTTCGCTTCTGCTGCAATTTGTGCTTGAACCGTTTGCTGGTGATCATAATACGCCCAGCCGCCCGCTCCAATCAGTACCGCAACTGCCAATACTATATACGGGATTTTTTTTGATTTTTTCTTTTTAGCCGCTTTTTTGTCATCCTCATTTTCTTCTGATAATGGCAATTCTTCCTTTTGAGGCTCTGTTTCAGGAGTCGGCTGTTGTGTTTCATTTTCTTTCGTATCAGTTGCCTCTTCGCTATTCTTGATAGAAGCAGCAATAGGTGTATCTATCTCTTTTTCCGAATCAGAAAGTGGCTTATTCGTTTTTATTGGCTCTAATGGTCCACTGTTTTCTTCTTTTACTTTATTTTCTTCTTTTACTTCTTCTACTTCTTTTTCCGCCTTTTCCTCTTCCTTTATGGATTCGATTACTGGCGGCACCTCTTCTTCCAATCGTGCTTTTGCTTCTAGCGGTTTTGATACCTCTGCTTTTTCTGATGCAGATGCATCTGTGACTTCTTGCATTTGAACTGACGATTGACCCTCTTTTGCTGCGATTTTATCGTTGATCATCTTCATCAATTCTTTTGCATGCTCTTCGGTCGTATCTTCACGATGGGCTTTGATGTAGGCAGCTAAGATGGAATTTTCTTCTTCCTGATCCACAAATTCCTTTAGTTCCGCCACTCGTTTTTTCTGTTCAGTATCTATTGTTTTTTCAAGAGACTGGTCTTTTGGCTGATCTTTTGTTTGTTCTTCTTTCACCAGCTTTTTCTCTATCGTCAGCGATTGCTTTTCTTCTTTATCATTCAAGTTCGTTGCCGTTTGCGACATTACGTTTTCTTCAGGGGTTACATCATTTTTAAAGATTTCCATCACAGATTCCAAAGGTAGATCTTTTAGTTCTGACCACTCGATTGGATCATTTAATTCACTATCTGGAAAAACTTCTTCTGAAGAACCCTCGTGTGACTGGGAAATTGATTCGTTTTCTTCATTGGTGTGTTGATCTATCTCTTCGATTTGATAACCGCAATCAGGACAAGTCGATTTGTCCTCGATTTTATCTGATCCACACTTTGGACATTTTTTTATCACTTAGGAATCGGCTCCTTTTGTTAGGTTTACGCTATCATTAAATCTACCATATTCTGAACCTCACGCCAATAGCCTATTTTTATGATTTCCATAAAAATGCTGCAAACAATTATTTTCTTTTTTAGAATTATTGTTTTTTCCAACCATTGATTCTAAAAAATGCTTGATGTAATGTGATGGTCTGTGATCGAGAAATTCTTATTTATTCAGTAAAGATGGATATTCAATAGTGAATCGAAAAAGCAAAAAACCAGGACAGAAATGTATAATTTCTGTCCTGGTTGCTCTACTTTGAATGATTCCACGAAGAGTGTGGGAGCAGCAGAAGCAACTCCGAGAAATAAGCCGAAATTCTCGGAGTTAAACACTTCTGTCCCAATCTTATTGCAGATACTATTCTAAGAAATCTTTCAATTGTTTTGAGCGAGAAGGATGGCGTAGTTTTCTCAATGCCTTCGCTTCGATTTGACGGATACGTTCTCTTGTAACCCCAAACACTTTTCCGACCTCTTCTAATGTTCTAGTGCGTCCGTCATCTAAACCAAAACGCAAACGCAGAACATTTTCTTCACGGTCAGTCAAGGTATCTAATACATCTTCTAATTGTTCTTTCAATAATTCATACGCTGCATGTTCCGCAGGACTCGTTGCTTCTTGGTCTTCAATGAAATCACCTAGATGTGAATCGTCTTCTTCACCGATTGGTGTTTCTAAAGAAACTGGTTCTTGCGCAATTTTCAATATTTCACGTACTTTTTCTGTAGGGAGATCCATTTCTGCACCGATTTCTTCAGGCGTTGGTTCTCTTCCAAGGTCTTGCAGTAATTGACGTTGGATACGGATCAATTTATTGATTGTTTCAACCATATGCACTGGGATACGGATCGTACGCGCTTGGTCAGCGATGGCACGAGTGATTGCTTGACGGATCCACCAAGTAGCATACGTAGAAAATTTAAATCCCTTACGGTAATCAAATTTTTCAACAGCCTTCATCAATCCCATGTTACCTTCTTGGATCAAGTCTAAAAATTGCATACCTCGTCCTACATATCTTTTAGCAATACTTACAACCAAACGAAGGTTTGCTTCAGCTAAACGCTGTTTTGCTTCTTGGTCGCCTTCTTCGATTTTCAATGCTAGAGCTACTTCTTCTTCTGCTGTTAAAAGGGACACACGGCCGATTTCTTTTAAATACATTCTTACAGGATCATTGATCTTTACACCCGTTGGCGCAGATAGATCTTCGGTCTTCGCTTGTTCTGCTTTTTTCTCTGCACTCTTTAAACTGTGAACAGATGGTTCGCCGTTTTCATCAACGACACTGATTCCTGCATCTTCCACTTTTTGGATCAATTTATCCATTTCGTCTGCATTCAACGTGAATGGTGTCGCAAGTTTATTTGAAAGATCATCATATACAACTTGTTTTTTTGGTTTGTTTTCTTTGATAAAAGCTGCTACCGCTGCTTCATACTTTTTCTTTTCTGTTACATTTGCCATAAAAGAAGGCCCCCCTTGAGTAGCTATTCGGCTTTTTTTAACTGTTTTGTTAAATCAATGATTTCAATCGTCAATTCCAACTCCAACTGCTTATTACCAGTTCTTCTAGCTTCTTGCTGCATCTGTTTTTTTATCATTATTTCATCAGCTAAACCAGATTTACTGATCACTCGCAATAGGTCTTGGATCTCCCTTGGCGTACTTTCTTCTGCCACGCGCAAGTATTCGATCTCAACCACTAACCGCCTTAATTTTTCATCTTGCAAAAAGTCTAAAAACTCTGCAAGGTTGAATTCATCATGTTGTGATACAAATGCATCGAATAAAAAATAGACCTCTGCATAAGTATCATGGATAAACTGGAAATTCTGCTCTTTTAGAAGATTACGAACAGAAACCTCTTTGAATATCCGATACAAAAGTATTTGTTCTGCTTTTTCAACCTGGGTCAGTGGTCTTTTTTTCGCTGTACTTGTTTTGACAGCTTGTCTTTCTGGGACCACCGTTGGCTGTTGTTCTGTGCGACTTCGCTGATTTTCTCGTCGAAGTTCTCTCAATTGCGTCTGGATCGTTTCACGGTTCACTTGAAATTCAGCTGCTAATTGCGAGAGATACATATCTTGTTCGATCGGTGACACGACCTTACTTAACTCCGTGATCACCTCTTCAAGATATTCTATTTTATCTTTTTCATTGTCTAAATTCTTTTCTTGCTTCAAATAGCGGCTTTTAAATGTAAATACCGTTTCTCGACCATGAGAAAGCAATTCATTGAAAGACTCTTTTCCATATTTACGTAAATATTCATCAGGATCAAGTTTTTCTGGTATCACAATGATCGATAGGCGTAATCGACTATTTTGCCGAAGCAATTCAATTCCTCGATTTGTTGCTTCAAAACCTGCCTTATCACCATCATAACAAAAGACTAGCTCTTTTGTTAAACGTTCGATATGCTGGATCTGTTGATTTGTTAAACTAGTCCCCATAGAAGCAATGCCATTTTTTATGCCTGCTTGCCATGCTGCAATCACATCCATGAAACCTTCAAATAAAAGAACTTCACCACTTTTTCGGATTTCACTTCTGGCTTTGTCCAAATTAAACAACACTTGTCTTTTATTGAACAACTCTGTTTCAGGACTATTTAAGTACTTAGGCTGGTCTTTTTCTTGTCCTTTTTCTGGTGCGAGCCAGCGCCCAGAAAAACCAATCGTTCGTCCCTGTGGATTCTTGATCGGAAACATGACTCTTTGATAAAACCGATCTGATAATCGGCCATCATCATGGGATACAAATAAACCAGAACGTTCCAAAACTTCTTGATCATAGTTTTCATTTTTAAATACTTGATTTAAAAATGACCGCTCATTTGGTGCAAATCCAATTTTGAACTCGGCAATCAGTTCCTCTGTCAGCCCTCGTTGGAGCAGATAGTTCAAAGCTTGTTCACCTGCTTTTGTATGAAGCAACATGTGGTGATACACTTCTTCTGCTTTTTCATGGGCTAAAATCAGTTTTCCGTTTATTGAGTCACTGTTTTCAACAGGTAACGTTTGAATACGCCACTGTTCTTCCAAAGGGATTTGTTCAAAATCAGCAACTTTTATCACTGCTTCCGGAAAATTAAGCCCTTCTAGCTCTTGGAGAAAGGTAAAGACATTTCCTCCTTTTCCGCAACCAAAGCAATGAAAAATCTGCTTATCTTCAGCCACTGAAAAAGATGGCGTTCTTTCTTCATGAAATGGACATAACCCTAAGTAATTTTTTCCAGATTTTTTTAATTGGACATATTGCCCAATTACCTCAACGATGTTCGTTTGACTTCGGATCGATTCAATGACTTCTTGAGGTATTCGCTGAGCCATGTTTTCACCCCCTGTAAGCAATACTTGTAGTATCTTAAGAGAGATACTCTCAGGAGAATAACCGGTAAAAAATCGCACTAACGAAAATCAGTGCGATTTTAAAGGACACAATTATACATCGTTCATTGTACCATAATTCAATACTTTTTCAAGCATTATACTCACGATTCATTTTTTGCCCATCTACTCCTACGGAAAGTAGCACTATTGCTTACTCAGAAACTTTAGTTGTTGCAAATTTATTGAGCAAATAATTTTGGATATCTGCCTTCCAATAAAGCAAACGTAAGACGATATTTATCCCCATGAACCCGACAAAGTATGGCCAAGTCGTTCCTAGACCAAGATTGACTTCTAGTAAATGATGGAAAAGCATTGCTGCAACATATATACCGATCACCGTCGTGACTGCTAAGAATATACGTAACGGATTGAATGGGTAGCAAGCTTTGATTACTGCCATACAGCTGATCCCTATCAGCAAGTAATACATCAGTGTCGTTGTTTCCAGATTCGTAAACGATAAAATGTCGCCTAACAAGTACACCACAATGATATTTAATACAACTAACAACGCATTCGGTAATGCATTGATCAGAGCGGTTGGTAAATAGCGATAAGTGACTTTTCTTCGATCTTGTTCAAACGAAAGGAAGAAAGAAGGATATCCTTCAATGGCTAGATCGATCAGAGTGATTTGGATTGGGATGAAAGGAAAACCAATCGCTGTCACTGCACATATAATAGACAAGATAAACGAATAGATCGTCTTGATGAAGAAGATCCCTGAAACTTTCGTCACGTTATTTACTACTCGTCGCCCTTCAAACAAAACTTCTGGTAAAGTAGTAAAATCGGAATCCAACAAGACCAAATTAGCGATTTGACGAGTTGCACCATCACCTTCCGCCATTGCAATACTACAATCGGCCTCTCGCAATGCTAAAACATCATTGACGCCATCGCCTGTCATGGCAACTGTACGTCCACTTTCTTTTAATTCGTTCACTAAAATTTTCTTTTGTTGCGGGCTCACTCGTCCAAAGACGGAGTATTCATGTACGGCGTTTCGAACTTCTGATTCTTCCGTCAATGTTGAAAGATCAATATAAGAATCATAGTTTGGTAGACCTGCACGTCTGGCAATATTCGATACTGTAAATGGATTATCGCCTGAGATGACTTTTAGATCGACTCCTTCATTATGCAGGTAAGCCAATGTTTGTTTGGCATTTTTACGGATTGGATCATCAATTTCAAATAAAGCAAGTGGTTCCACGCCATGTGGTGGCTCATCTGTCAGCCGCTGATTTGGTGCAAGTCCAAGCATTAGTACACGATATCCATTGGCTTGCGCCGACAATAAACTTTCTGGTAATTGTTCCTCTGAAACTAAACGCTCAGGCGCCCCAACATAAATGACTCCCAACTCAGGGAATTCCATTGCTCCCCATTTACGATCGGATGAAAAAGCTAGTTTTTCCCTGACATCATAGCGATTTGAAACGTCAAAATAATCTCTTAACGCACGCATCGTGATATTATTGTCGCTGCTCTCAGCTAAATAAGTGCCCATGATTTCAGGAATGGCATTTTCATAGACAGGATGAAGTGCTTCAACTCGTTGGATACTCATTTTACCTTCTGTAATCGTTCCTGTCTTATCTAGACAAAGTGTGTCGACATGCGCGAGTGTTTCGATCGAATACATATCTTGGACTAAGATTCTTTTTTTCGCCAGTTTTGTGACACCAGTCGTTAAGGCAATACTGATCAAAAGGACTAAGCCCTTTGGCAACATTCCTAATAAAGCAGCTGCCGATGCAATAACTGATATTTTGATCGATGCATCACGAATGAACAATGCTTCTAAAAATAAAATAATACCTAGTGGGATAATGACAAAACTAGTGAATTTTGAAACCTTACGGATCGAATCCACCAATTCTGAATGGATTGCTTTGTGTGTTTTTGCTTCACTGGTCAGGCGGACTGCATAATTGTCTGCACCAACTCGAATCGTTTCTGCAAAGACGGAGCCACTTGTCAGATAACTACCTGACAGTAATTCATCACCTGCTGTTTTTACGATCAAATCTGATTCACCTGTCAATAACGCTTCATTTGCTTCAGCGCGACCAGATAGCACCCGCAGATCTGACGGGATTTGTTCCCCTGCACCGATTTTGACGATATCACCTAATACCAATTCTTTTGTACTTAGGGATAACTCTTTCCCTTCGCGGATAACTAAAACTTCCGATTGCGAAACAATCGATAATTTTCGCACGAGATTTCGGGCATGGATTTCTTGATAAATACCAATGATGATATTTACCATGATGATTGCTAGATATGCCATATTCGAGTACGCACCGACAAAGAGTAAACATACTCCAATACCAAAGTTCAAAAAATTAAAAAGCGTCAAAATATTATCGCTGAAGATCTGCCCAGTACTTTTCGTAGCATCCTCTTGATAATCATTTTGTTGTCCAGAGGCAATTCTTTCTTTCACTTCTTCCTGAGAGAGACCTCTTATTTCTTTATTTTCCATTTTTCGCCAACTTTCAAAAAATAATCAACGTAATTAAGTCTAGCTTGTTCCAGTAGCAAAAACAACTTATTTTTTTATATTTTAAACAAAACAAAAACACACGATCGAACACCAAGCATTTGTTGCTGGTCTGACCAATCATGTGTAAAGCAACCGTTTCTATTTATATCGTTCTTCCAGACGACTCATCCACCAACCGAGCAGTGCTCCGGCAATGAATAAAACTGGACAAAGTAAGATTCCCAAGAGTCCAAGTCCAGAATAATCTGTTGGAATGATCATGATCGTTGAAGCAAAGACGACACCTAGAATAAAATGGAACAGTTTACTATAGGCTTTAGAGAAAATATAGTCCATGATCTTTGATAATCCCAACACACAAACAATTCCGCCCAATGCAATCGGTAAAATCACGTCCAAACGCATCTCTTTAAAGCCATCTGCCATTGCTTTATAAAGACCCATGTATACAAGGAAATTAGAAGGGCTAAGTCCAGGAACGATCATTCCAAGACCGATCAGTCCGCCTGCGATGATCCAAGTAACTGTATTTTGCTCCACTTGACCATCGAAAAGTTGTGCCCCATAAAGTAGAAAAAGATAAGCAACTACAAAAGTGACGACCATGATCACGACATCCGTCGTTTGCCGCCCTTTTTTCCCTGCCTCTTTCCACAACGCAGGAACTGTTCCAGCGATACAACCGACAAAAAACCAGAGAATGGTTGTTTCGTACGCCCCTAATAAAAAGCTAACTAAAAATGAAAGTAAGAAAACACCGGTGATGCCTCCAAGTCCCACAGGCAAAAAGAACCAAACATTTTCTTTGAAATTCTTCGTGATGTGAGCCAAAAAAGAAATCAACCGTTCATACATACCAAAAACAGCAGCTAATGCGCCACCACTTACCCCTGGCAAAATAAATCCAGAGCCAATAAACATTCCTTTGATAAAACGTAAAAGCCAATCTTTTGATCCATTTCTAGTGACATTTTCTGTTGCTTCTTGTCTATTTTCCACCTATATTAGCACTCCTTCTTTCTTAATCATTCAATACTTGGAACTATTTCCATACTTTTTCATATAATTCGATTAGTTTTTCGTTCATATCCACAACATCTGAATAGAACATGTTACCTCCATTATGATAGAGATACCCACCATTGTAAAGCAAGGACTGGACTCGCCAATAACGATATTTCGTTTTCCCATTATTTCCTAGTAACGGGCTTAGTACGTTTTTGGAATATTCTTCTGCTAATTCTACGCTATTTTTGCCTCCATGCTTTTTGACGTAAGCAATATAGTCTTTGCCAAAGTTATACGCCTGGATAGCCGTAGCAAGATCACAGCCTTGTTCGTTTGCCTCAGTGATCATTTCGGCCAAATAGCTAACTCCCTGATCAATGCTTTCTTCTTGATTGTTGATCATATTTGCTTTTCCATAGGCACTTTCCGAGCTTTGCATCAAATCAATACCCTTACCCTTTGATTCTGTGAGAATGATCCCTTTGATCAGATTTTTGTAATTTTCCATTTGATATTTTTTTGTAGCTACCGCAATTTCCGAATCGTATTGTTCCACCTGCTTGATGGATGTATAGGTTCTTCCTCCGATAAAAAGGATACCTACAAGCACCGCAATGGCAAGCAATCGTAGCGGCCATCGAAAAATCGATTTTCTTTTTTTCTTCATAAAAACTCACCTAGTTATTTTGACATCTTATTTATCTTACTATTTATTATCTTCCTTGGCTATTTAAGAGAGAAAATTCGTTGCTTCTCTTAATAAAAAATGAAAAATTCTCTATTTTTTATTACCTTACGAAATTGATCGTTGTTTTTTTAGGAAAAGCATTGTCCTTATCAAAGAAAAGTCGTTATAATTTAACCAGTAGGTGATTATGTGGAAAATGAAAAGAAATATGCAAAAATGGCTGATGGTAGTGAGATTTATTACGAAAAATGCGGTAAAGGATTTCCGCTTTTCTTACTTCATGGTAATGACGGCAGTGGCCGCTTTTTTTCAGAACAAGTACCTGTTTTTAAACAGTTTTATACAGTATATCTGATCGATAGTCGCGGACACGGTCGATCAACGAACAATGCAAATACCTTGAGCTTCCGTTTAATGGCTGAAGATCTTTATACCATCATGTTGTTAGAAGGGATCACAAAGGCAAACATTTTAGGATTTAGCGATGGTGCAAACCTCGCTTTAGTATTTTCAAGTTGTTATCCTGAAAAAGTGCATCGGCTGATTTTAAATTCAGGAAATACTCTAGTAGAAGGTGTTCTTTTTTCTGCAAGAATAGCTAGTTACTTGCATTATGCATGGGTTTGGCTGCTATCGATCTTTCGTCCAACGCTTAGAAGGAATCTACTAGTAATAAATCTATTATTGCAAGATGTGGGACTTTCTACAGCAGATTTGGAAAAAATCAAATCGAAGACATTGATCATTGTTGGGAAAAAAGATGTGATCAAATTAAAGCATTCACTTTACTTAGCCAAAACGATCCCAAATGCTTCCTTCGTTCTTGTAAAAGAGCAGGGGCATCAACTCGCTAGAAAAGATCCAGAACGATTTAATCAAGAAGTACTAGAATTTTTAGCTGAATAATAAAGAATAGTAGGTGATTTTTTTGATAAAACAGACCGTGCAGTGGATCAAAAACCATTTAGGTCTCTTTAAAATGATATTTTTGATTTCAGTCATCGTAATTATCGTTAGTGAACTAATTTCAATTGGAAAGACATTATCTGTTGACCAGTTAGCAGAGACATTCGCCACCATTCCTCTTTGGAAAACCGGATTGATGCTGCTCATCGGCTTAGTCGCGGTACTTCCTATGATTGGTTATGATCTTATTTTAAATCGACTGCTTGGACAAAAGCAAAAACCGCAATATTTATTTGAGACAAGCTGGCTGATCAATACCATCAACAATATCGCAGGATTTGGCGGATTCGTCAGTATCGGCTTGCGTTCTGAACTTTATGGCCACAAAAAAGAAAGTAAACAGCTGATGCAAGCCCTCTCTAAGATCTTTCTTTTCTTGATGGCTGGTCTTTCGGTTTACAGTCTGATTTCCTTTTTCATGGTCTTATTCAGTCCTGTCGCTCCATTCCTTAAACAATACTGGATCTGGTTGATTGGCGGAGGATTGTATTTCCCGATCGTGTTCATTGTCACTACGCTGAAAAAAGAAGGTTATGTCGGCGGGCTTTCCTTAAAAACACAAGGTCAATTATTGCTCGTATCTTTTCTTGAATGGTCAGGGGTATTATTTAGTTTCCTAGCAGTAGGCTATTTGATGGAAATCAGGATCGATCTTTGGCAAACGATTCCTCTGTTTATTGCCGCTTCGGTTATTGGGATCGTCTCCATGATACCCGGTGAAATCGGTAGTTTTGACGTCATGATGATCATCGGCTTATCCGCGATTGGCGTACCTAAGGAAACTGTCGTTGTTTGGATCTTACTTTATCGGGTCTTTTATTATATTATCCCGTTCTTGATTGGGATCGTCTTTTTCTTTAAAAATATCGGCTCAACTTTTGATAAACGTTACTCAGGTATCCCAAGGCAATTAGCGACAGAAATCGCGCATAAAATCGTTGTTGTCCTTTTATATTTTTCAGGCATCATGTTGGTTCTCTCTGCAACGATCCCACAAGCTTTTACTGAGTTTCGCTGGTTGCACAGCTTGAATCCTTTGAGGTTGCACTTGATCATTCAATTTCCAAGTATCTTATTAGGCTTTTTATTTGTAGTCATGGGAAGAGCAATGGCAGCTCGCGTAAAAAGAGCCTACTGGCCAACGATTGGCTTGATCCTCCTTTCACTGATCTACGTTGGTATCACAGATCTTAGCCTAACAGCAGTTGTTTTTCTAACGATCCTATTGTTGATCATCGTTGCTTCCAAAAATGAACTATTTCGGGAACAAATCATCTATTCTTGGGAATGGCTGACAGTAGATGGTCTGATCACCGGCACTTTATCCCTTCTTTACATTATTATCGGGGTATACAACATGCCGGAATTCCCCCATCGGAAGCATCACTTTATCTCGTTTTTCCTTTTCCCTTCTGAAAAGATTTGGTTCTCTGGATTACTTGCAATTATCGCTGTAAGTTTCATCATCATTCTCCTCGTTCATTTTTTACAAGGCAAGAAACAACAGATCGGCGAACCATTTAACGAGGAACGAGCATTGTCAGTATTACATTCTTTTGGCGGAAATTCAGATAGTCAACTGATTTTCTTAAAAGACAAGCGGATGTTCATTTATGAAAAAGATGGGCAGCCAACTGTCTTACTGCAATTTGCTTGCTATAACAATAAATGTATCGTGATGGGTGATCCTTCTGGGAAAAAAGAAGATTTTGCTGAAGCAATCGAGGCATTTATCGAAGAAACAGACCGTTTGTGCTACCTCCCTGTTTTCTATGAGACAAGTGAAGAGATCGTGATGATCCTTCATGAATTTGGGTACGACTTCATTAAAATGGGCGAAGAAGCGCACGTAAAATTAGCCGATTTCACTACTTCCGGCAAAAAAATGAAGGGATCTCGGGCAATCTTAAACCGAATCGAACGTGAAGGATTTACCTTTGAAGTCATCCAACCACCCTTTTCAGCTAGTCAAATGGCTGACTTGAAGAAAATTTCTGATAGTTGGTTAGGTACGCGAAAAGAAAAAGGTTTTTCCTTAGGATTCTTTTCAGAAGATTACTTGCAACGAGCACCGATTGCTATTGTGAATAGTCCAGAAGGAGAAATGGTTGCTTTCGCCTCCATTATGCCTACCTATACAGATAATAGAATCGGCACGATCGATTTGATGCGTTACGATCTAGACCGAGCACCATCTGGAAGTATGGATTTTCTCTTCTTACATCTCTTCGAGTATATGAAAGAAGAACAGATCGAGTACTTTAATTTGGGAATGGCACCTTTAGCAAATGTGGGAACTTCGAGAAAGAGTTTCATTCAAGAGCGAATCGCTTATCTTGTCTATGAATTCGGTTCTCACTTCTACTCATTCCATGGGTTACGTGAATACAAAGATAAATATGCAACCAACTGGATTCCACGCTATACGCTTTACTCAAGAGATAGTTGGATCACCTATGTCATGATCGCATTATTGATCATCGATAATGCGCCTGTAGAAACTCCAAAAAACCGATTATTCGGATTAAAGAAATGGTTTCGCAGACGCTAATGCGAATAAAAAGAAATCTTAAAAGTATTGTTTCTCAAGAATCCTATCTTGCAAATACTTGCCATCTTTCATCGGAAACGGTAAATCAAAAGCAGCAGTTATCTTCTTAGTAAGAAGATAACTGCTGCTTTTGTCTATTTCGTATTCCTCCATTTCACTCCGCAAAATATGTTCTTTTGATCCTAATCGTCACTTCTAGTTTCATTCTTGATTGGACTACTCTCCTCGAAAGATGCTTCTACTTCAATAATGTTTCATAGCTTAACTTCCTCGTAACTCCTCGTACAAGCAACCAAGCAAGGAGGATCAAAGCAATACTCAATCCTAATGTGATCCAAGTGTTTACAAGCATGATTCCCATAAACTGCCCAATGATAAAAAGCAAGATAGGTAAAATAAGAAAAACAGCGCGCTGCTGTGCTTCTTCTACAGTCTGCGCTTTTGCAGATCCGCGTACAGTAATCGTAATCGCGATAAAAGATATTGCAGGTGACGCCAATAACAGAATGACTAGCCAACTTATACTAGGTAAGAACATGGTACCCATCAAAACAAGTATTTCAACTTGCGTCACGATCATCATGGCAAAAAAAGAAGTAAAGGAAACGATCATACTTAATAGAAATGCTGCCGCTATTTTTGATTGGAAAATTTTTTTTAGTGGAAGAGGACAGTAAAGCAATGTTTCCAAGGTCTGCTTTTCCTTTTCTCCCACGAATGAGCTTGCCGCCATAACAGACGAAGCCATGATGGGTATCATCAAAAAGAACACAGGCATGATATTATTCATCAATAGCTTGATCAAACTCTGTTTGACATCCTGATCCGCACCTGTCCGTGGGATCATCTCTAATAGTGCTTGTAAATTGAGAGAATCTAATGGGACAAAATGGACCATCATAATAAAAATAGTGGGTAGAACAATCGTCAATGCCAAAGGAACCATCAATATGGTAACAAATACCTGTTTGTTGGTCGTGATACTTTGCAAATCTTTTTTGATGATGGCCCACTGCATAGTATGCAACATTTTACTCGTTCCCCTTTCGTTTTTCGATCAAGCTGAAATAGATATCTTCCAACGTTGGCTGCTCGGCAGAAACATGGTAAATATCCCCACCTGCCTCCACGATCTGCTTCACAAGTGAAGGGATTTCTTTTTCTGTCTGAACGTCAACTTCAAACATCCCTTGTTCGATTTTTCGATAAGACACACTATCCGGCATATAATTCGTCTCGATTTTTACCGTCATACCAGAATGGATCTTTGTACGAAGCTGTTCAAGTGTGCCTATTGCAAGTAGTGCTCCCTTGTCGATCAAACCATAAGAAGTACAAATCTCCTGAGCATAACGCAATTGATGTGTACATAAAAAAATCGTCATCCCTTCTTCTTGGGCCAATTTTCGAATCATGTGATTGACGCTTTGGGCACTTTCAGGGTCTAACCCAGAAGTAGGTTCATCTAGAAACAAAATTTTAGGTTGATGAATCATTGCACGCGCAAGAGAAAGTCTTTGTCTCATCCCAGTAGAATAAGACCCTAGCTTGCGATCTTTTGCTTCAGTTAGATTCAGTCTTTCCAAAAGTGCAGTAGCACGCTTGAAACTCTCACTCTTATTTATACCGAATGCTGCTCCATAAAACATAAGATTCTCAATACCTGACAAGTTATCGTACATTTGTGCATGCTCTGTGACTACACCGGCCAACGCATGTACTTTTTCAGGATTTTCCATAGGATCGATATCGAATACCCGGCACTGCCCTCCTGATAGTTGAAGCATACCATTGAGTATCTTCACAGTGGTAGTTTTCCCCGCACCATTCGGACCTAAGAATCCAAACACTTCTCCTGGTTCAATGCTAATCGTTATATTGTCTATCGCTTTATTTTTATCAGGAAATACTTTTGATACATTCTCAAGCAAAACTGCTTTCATCGTTTCTTTCCTCCTACAACCATTTTGAGTTCCACCGCATCCCTACGTTCATCATTGCTTTTTCTATAAAACTATTCACTCTGACTGGATACACCTGGATCAAGTTGTAAACGACAATCTTGATCTGCGCATCTTGAACAGAACTGGATGTTCGTAGAACTACTTCGTAAAAAGCAAACGTTATCTTTTATTATAACAAAAAAACTGCAGATCAAAGAATTTTTTCTTTGTCTGCAGTCTTTTATTTAAATAGATTCTCTTTAATGAGCAAATTAGGCTTCGATTTCTGTTACGATACCTGAACCTACTGTACGGCCACCTTCACGAATAGAGAAAGTTGTTCCGTTTTCGATGGCAACTGGATGGATCAATTCAACGTCGATCGTTACGTTATCTCCAGGCATAACCATTTCAGTGCCTTCAGGTAAAACGATTGTTCCAGTTACGTCAGTTGTACGGAAGTAGAATTGTGGACGATAATTATTGAAGAATGGTGTATGACGTCCACCTTCTTCTTTTGTCAATACGTACACTTCTGCTTTGAATTTTGTATGTGGTGTGATTGAACCTGGTTTTGCGATTACTTGTCCACGTTCGATATCTTCACGTTGGATACCACGTAACAATACCCCAACGTTATCTCCTGCTTCACCATAGTCTAATGTTTTGCGGAACATTTCGACCCCAGTTACAACAGCTTTTTGTGTTTCAGGTTTGATACCGACGATTTCGATTTCATCACCTACACGAACTGCACCACGATCGATACGACCTGAAGCAACAGTCCCACGACCTGTGATTGAGAAGACATCTTCCACTGGTAACAATAATGGTTTGTCTGTATCACGTTCTGGTGTTGGGATATATTCATCAACAGTATCCATCAATTCCATGATAGCTGCTTCTGCATCAGGATCTCCTTGTAAAGCTTTTAATGCTGAACCTTTGATGACTGGTGTATCGTCACCTGGGAAACCATATTCGCTTAATAATTCACGAACTTCCATTTCGACAAGATCAATCAATTCTTCATCATCTACTAAGTCGATTTTGTTCAAGAAGACGATCAAATATTTAACACCTACTTGACGTGACAATAAAATATGTTCACGTGTTTGTGGCATTGGTCCATCTGTTGCAGATACAACTAGAATGGCTCCGTCCATTTGAGCAGCACCTGTGATCATGTTTTTCACATAGTCCGCATGTCCTGGTGCATCGATGTGTGCATAGTGACGTTTTTCAGTTTCATATTCTACGTGCGCAGTATTGATTGTAATCCCACGTTCACGTTCTTCAGGTGCCGCATCGATACTAGCATAGTCTTGAGGATTTGCTAAGCCTTTTTTACCTAATACTGTAGTGATTGCAGCAGTCAAAGTGGTTTTACCATGGTCGACGTGACCAATAGTCCCAATGTTTACGTGTGGTTTACTTCTATCATAATGTTCTTTTGCCATAATTAACAAACCTCCTAAATGTTTTAGAGCTCGATTTTCGCTCTCACTTGTTCATTATAGTCCTTTTTAGCTTAAATAAAAAAGATTATGTCCGCCTTACTTTTTGTAAGTATTGAACAAACCCTATTATACGTCAAACTTGGTCAAAGTCAACTAAGAACACTCGCCTTGTTGAACAGTTCGGTATTTGAAGAGCGCACATACACAACCGTTGAAATTTCGGCAATTAAGTCTTTTAAAAATAACCTTGCCATTCATCAATGATCACTTGAAAAAGTAAGGGGTATTTCGTGATCACCAAATCTGCTTGTAACAAACACACACTGATCGGTTCGTTGGAATCAACTGAATACTGATATTCTTTTTAATATTCTTTATAAAAGCAAGCTACTCCTTGTTGCTCTGCTAGATGGAACCCATTTTTTTCATAGAATCTTTTTATCACAGGGTCATTTTCTGCCAGTAATACTTTTTGCCTCACATCTGGATAAGCTTCTACCATCTGCTTCATCAGTTCTGTCCCAATGCCTTGCTTTTGATAGGCAGGGTGTACCAACAAGTCTTGAATGTAAAGAATTGTTTCACCATCCCCCACACTGCGGATCAGTCCAATCAATTCTTTCTCTTGCCAAACTGTGATGACCTTAAGTGACTGCTCCACCGCCTTCGTTAGTTGTTTGCTATCTGTTGTATATGCCGTCCAGCCAACAGAGCCATAAAGTTCTAGTAATGATTGTTCATCGATACATTTTTGTTCATGAAAATGCATAACTACACCTCCTTCATCATACATAGCATTATTTCTTGTGCTTAGCGAAAACCCTTCAACGACTTTTGAACTCTCAATCAGCTGTAAGCTCAATAAAATTTCCCTCTGGATCTTGGATCACTGCCTCATAATAACCATCTCCCGTCGTTCTTGGACCACTTAGTAGTGGATAGCCATCAGCGATGAATCGTTCCGCAAATGAATCCACATCTTCTTTTGTTCCGACTGCTAATGCAAGATGCGCATAGCCTAATGTATCTACTGATCGATCAGATAAAAATGGTTTGGTGATCAATTCGATTCTGCCACCAGTAGGAAAACTTAAAAAATAAGATTGGAATCTCGTTTTGGGATTGGTATATTTTTCTGAACTTTTTGTGCCAAAATAGCCCTCGTAAAACGCTCTCATTTTTTCTAAATCCTTTGTCCAAATCGCAATATGCTCGATATGCATCAATTCCACTCCTTTGTATTTTAAATCTAGATAATTATTTATACCACGCTTGATAATTCACATAAAGCGTCATCTTCTATTTTTCTATGATAAACTAAAATGAACAAGAATGTGGAACAAATCTAAAAATCAGGTTTGCTACAGACGCTCGAATAAACGGCGGGAGCAGAAGCAACTCCTTCGGAAATAAGCCGAAATTCACAAAAATTTGAACAGCAATTTTCGTTCATTTCTTCTTATTTCTCGGAGTTAAACACTTCTGTCCCAGCCTCTCTCAAATAAATGGCGTCCAAAAGTCAGTCTTTTCGGAAATTTCAAAAAAAAATGAGCAATACAAAAAGCGTATTGTTCGTTTTTTTCTCCAATTTCTCAAACCTGAACAACTTTTGTCTCAGCTTCTTCTTATCTACTGATGTAATACAAAAGTTACACGAATTATCACTCTATCTAATGTGCTTGTTTCATTTGACGATTTTCGATCAATGTTGGTTTTCCTTCAATTAGTTGATCTGCAAATAAAGCGACGTCTTCTCCTGTGATATCGAGAACTGTTTTCCCGCTTTGTGCCCCTTCTTCGAACAACTCTACTAATTCAGAAAGCACACCATCCTTTTCAGTCACACCAATCGGTGCTACTTTAAAAAAATATTTTTGGATCTCTTTATAAACGATTTGATAGTCTTTCGGTAAACTCTTGACACGGATCATGTGGACACGCCACTCTTTTTTTTCATCGATCATTTGTTGGATTCCCATAGTTTATCCCTCAATTCTTCAGTTTTTTAGCTACGGATTCGTTTAATTGCTTCCGCCATTTATCGCGGTAATTTTCTGCACCTTCAACTCCTGCGACCGCTGCACTGAATTTCTTCGCATCCCCATCAATGATTTGATCGATTGGGATTCCATCCAGTGCAGATTCTTCTAGTAGTCCCAGAATCCCATCCAAAATAGGGACTAGGTTCCTACCGGAAAAATTCGAATAGTCCCACAAACTACTTTGGATCTCTTTCCATGCTATCTGATAATCTAGCGGCAGTTTATCTGAACGCACATCAAATTCCTGATACGCTCTTCTAATATCATTACCTGTGATTTTGTCATAAAATTTCATTTTTCATCTCTTCTTTCTTCACTTGCTTCATTTGCCTTTACTTTTGCCAATTGAGAGACTAAGAAACGCCATTTTTCCCAAAATTCTTCTAGATATCTATCACCCTTATCATTCAACTGATAAAACTTCCGTGCTGGACCAAGTTCTGATTTTCTCTTTTCAGTCGTTACTAACCCCTTCTTTTCCAATCGCAATAAAACAGTATACACTGTTCCTTCCACGATTTCTGAAAAGCCAGTAGCCACTAGCTCATTCGTGATCTCATACCCATATGTTTCCTGCTTGTTCTTGATGATTTGCAGGACGATACCTTCTAATGAGCCTTTTAATAACTCGGTCATCCCTTTCAACTTCTGTCACCTTCTATGTGTAAAAATACTTTGTAGCACTTAGTACTGGAGTATCATAACAACATCATCAAAAAGAATCAACTACCTAGTATTAAAAAGTAGAAGATTTAATTTTTCTTTATAAAGTTTTACATTCCAATTGATTCAATAGACGAATCGACTATTTTATTGAATAATAAGATTGAGGTGAAATGGATGATGAAAAAATGGCTTGGCGCGCTCATTGTAGTTGCGATTTTTTTAGGCGGTAGTTTTGCTACTTATCGTTATTACTACATGGGAGAAACCTATTATACAAAGATCACGACAAATGGCGAAAGACATACAGAGGGCGACCGAAAAAACACGTACTATACGTATAAACAACCGGCTTATAATGAAGAAGGTCAAGAAAAAGAAGTCTCTTTTAAAGAACTAAGAGAAAGACCATTGAAGATGAACGCATATCTCAAATTAGAAGTGAACGAGAGAAAAGGCGTTTTGAATTGGGAAGAAGTAAAGGTCAATGAGATTCCAAAAGCTGCTGCGCAACAGTTAGAATAATAAAATAGCCTGAACACTACGAAAATAATCATTTCCGCAGTGTTCAGGCTTATTTGTTGAAAATCTAACCGACTTTTTGAATCGTTCAGTCGTGTCCTATCGTGTCCTATAAACGATTTAAAACTTCATCGACATTTTTGATCATGACTGAAATCGTTCCATCTGGATTATTCACGAATTCGATCAAATCAGGATTGCGGTAAACATCGACAGGAACAATCAATTCGATTCCATTTGATAGTTTAAATTTTTGTTTTCCAAATTTTTTCTCGGATATTTCTTGTACTTCTTTAACAGGTGGTGCTTCTGGAACAAAACCTTGTTCCTGTACTTCTTCTTGGAATGCCAATTTTGCTGTGATGTTTTCTTTGAACACCTTTTCGGCAATCATTTCATGATCTAATCTGCCCTTTTCTTCGATCGTATCATAGACGGCTTCCTTCAAATCTGCCATGATATCAAACTCTTCCGTTTCAAATTTTTTACCTAGACTCTTGGCAACCTTTTGGATAACCTTGACGTTTTCTTCTAATGAGGGAGCGGGAACACTCTCGATCACTCTTCCAGAAAAGTAAAGTTCTTTTTTCCCAGAGAATTCATATTTCTTTTCGATCAATTCATACGTCAAGTCAGTTAAGTTCACAGCAAGTGCTTCATCCGCTTTCTGTGATTTTGAACCAAGGATCGCCCTATTCAAAATCAAACGATTATCGATTCCTGTTTCATCTGCTTCGACATAGTGAGTATATGATTCTCGGTAATTTACTTTTAACAAAGCTAAATACATGACGGTATCCATCTCGTACAAGACAACAAAAACATCCGCGCTTGGTGCCTCTTCACTTTCTTGATAGACGTCAAACCACCGCTGTACAATCAATTCACTCGCTTCAACAAAATTTTCTTCACAGTTTTTTAAATGTGTGCCGATTATACTTTCTTGTGTCAACTGGCCGGTCTTTGTTTGTGCAGAAGAAATTTTTTGGATTTTCTTTTGTAAAAAATCTCGGGTAAAATCTTTTGTCAAATCCAATTCTTTTTGAGAAAAAACTGGAGAACCAGTTTCGCGATCAATAATATGCAAAATTGCTTTTTTTAAATAGATATCCATTCTCTCATTCCCTTCTGATTTAGTTTACGTAATTTACCGGCAAAATACTAGAATGAAAAACATTTTTTTATTGATTTTACTAAAATAAAAAAAGAAGAAACAAAATGGATCCTTTTTTTGGGAAAATGAGCTAGAATTAAAGAGGAAATAAAAATTAAGGAGTTGAGAGTATGGATTCATTAACAAGTACGTATCGTTTAGCAAACGGCTATAAGATCCCAGTCGTTGGTTTTGGCACATGGCAAACACCAGATGGAGATGTTGCCGTTGCATCAGTAAAAGAAGCATTAGCAGCAGGGTATCGTCACATCGATACTGCACAAGGCTATAAAAATGAGGAAAGTGTAGGACAAGCAATAAAAGAAAGCGGCATTCCTAGAGAAGAAATTTTTCTTACTACAAAATTGTGGAATGCAAATCACAGCTATGACTTAGTGATGTCTTCCTTTGAAGAATCCTTGAAAAAATTGCAAACAGACTATGTTGATCTATTCTTGATCCACTGGCCTAATCCCGTTGCATTTCGCGACAATTGGGAAGAAGCAAATGCAGAAACATGGCGTGCATTTGAAGAATTATATGAAGCTGGTAAAATCAAAGCGATTGGTGTCAGCAACTTCTTACCTCACCATTTAGACACTTTGGCTAAAACAGCAAAAGTAATGCCAATGGTCAATCAGATCTTCCTTGCTCCAGGAGAATTACAACCTGAAGTCGTGGATTATGCTAAAAAACACGATATGATCTTAGAGGCTTACAGCCCACTAGGAACTGGGAAAATTTTCGATGTTCCTGAAATGCAAGAAATTGCAAAATCACATGACAAGAGCATTGCTCAAGTTTCTCTTCGCTGGTCTTTACAACACGGCTTTTTACCATTGCCTAAATCAGTAACACCTAGCCGTATCAAAGAAAATACTGAGCTATTTGATTTTGAATTGTCCGAAGAAGAAATGAAACAAATCGATCAATTGGACGGCGTAGTTGGAAAAGCAAAAGATCCAGATACTGCTCAATTCTAAGTTAAGGAAGTTGGATAGCTATGGACCCAATCGAACGTTTAGACTCTCTTCCTGAAGAAATCACACAAACGTTTCATCCTGATTTTGTTTTTTTGGTCACACCAGACAAAATCCAGCATTTTCCATTGAGGAATGCTACTTATGAACAAAAATTAGCAGAAGTTAAAAATAGATTCGATCATTCTTTGATGGTCAAGACTTGGCAAGGTCATAAAGTGATTTATTCCCCTGACCTTGAACAATTCGCTTTGATCCCAAGAGAATAATGATGTGAGAGTGGGACAAAAGTAAGAAACACTTTTGTCTCATTCTTTCTTTAAAAAAGAATAAAAGGTGCCTTGAAGAAGTTCGCAATATGCGCTACTCCTTCAAGGCACCTCATTTTATTTTACCTTCATTCATTGCTTAGCGATCATTGATGGCTGTTGCCGCAAATTGTTCGATCAGTGGAATCAAAGTCAATTTCACTTTATATTTACGTTCTAACGCTTTTTCGATCGTAAACTCATTTTCAGCTGTCATAGATATCTCAGCTAGTTTGCGAGGTTCATCCGCTGCTTTTTCATAAATCACTACGGATTGCTCTGTTTTTTCTGTATAGAATTTTGGATATTCAGCTACTTCACTTGAAAAATCAGCAAAAGTCAAAGCGGTAGTGTTTGTTGAGCGTTCTTTTTCAGTTGATTCCGCTGTTGGTTTGTCTTCTGCTTCTTTCACTGGTTCTTCCATTTTGGCCGTGTTCGTTTCTTCGACAGTCGTATCGCTTACTGGTGTAGAAACGGTTTGAGCAGTTGGCTCATCATTTTTAAGACGTTGATCGTTCCAGTAAGAAACGATTTCGATCAATAAGTTGTCGCGGAAGCGATCAAAAATATCCTTTTCACCTGAACGAATACGTTTTAACACAGTAGTAAAATTATCATCGATAGGTACATTGATACGTGTATCTTCGTTTGATTGTCCTGCTAACCCAATAGTCAATATTTGTCGATTTTTAGGATCAAGCATCACTTGTAAAGGTAGTCCGTAACGTCGTAAGCTTTCCTCTTCCAAAGAATGGAACAATTGACTTCTGATGCCGTCTAAAGAAGGACGGAATTGATTGAGTAATTTTTGCTTTTGTTTTTTCTTCATATGTTCTCTCCTTCGCTCATACCTTTACGATTATAAGAAAAAAAAAGACAAATGAAAAGGATTATACCAAAAAAACTTAGATATATACGCAAAATCATTAAAAATGAGCCGTTTTCCAACTATTTTTTAAGAAAAAAGAACCTAAGGCATTTATCTGCCTCGGCTCTCTGATTGGACAGGTGTCAAACAACGCTTCCTCATTCATATAACAGTTCAAAGAGGTCAAGACAAAAGTCGTTTAGGTTTGAGAAATTGGAGAAAAAAACGAACAATACGTTTTTTGTATTGCTCGTTTTTTTGAAATTTCCGAAAACCCGACTTTTGGACGCCGTTTATTCGAGAGAGGCTGGGACAGAAGTGTTTAACTCCGAGAAATAAGAAGAAATGAACGAAAATTGCTTTTCAAATTTTTGTGAATTTCG
>SKEH01000316.1_pt1 | contig 31508 bp, 31 predicted proteins | sample 4826571 | NCBI WGS metagenome assembly SKEH01 (sample SAMN11008814, study PRJNA524170) | human gut metagenome | biome: Human fecal sample; material: Feces; isolation source: fecal sample from pouch patient p29 | host: Homo sapiens | place: Israel: Tel-Aviv | collected 2016-09-14 | reverse complement strand
GATTTATATTTGCTTTAGCAGTTTTTATCTGTTGTTCAGACAGCGTGTGGGAATAGGTGTTGTTAATAAGAAATTTTAGAACATTACTAAATTCAAGAATATCAATTATATTGTAGTGTGATTCTATATTGGCATTCTCAGCTAGACATATTAGTCTCTCTATATCCCACAAATAAGGGTATTTTACTTTTTCCATATTTTCACCTCAAAGTAATTCGGATTTCTAGTCTAATATAGTGCTTTGAGGTAATTATATCAGGTCAGCTAAAAAAGTGCTGAAATCTGTCATTTAAAATTGGAATTTTCATAGTTAGGAATATCGGTAAACAAAAAATGAATTTGACTATCAGTTTAGAGTTTTTTTATTTGAAACTCTAATAAATATAGTTTTGATAGAAAGACTAAAGAAAATTCAAAAATCCAGCAATTAGTTTGGAAAATAAACTAGGAATCACAATCAATCATTATTGTCCTATTTCTGATCTTTGTTATGCTGCCTTACCTGTTTATTCCTTAAAACAATATCATCTGCCTTAATATACCAATCCACATCTGCTCCTTGAAAAGTAGCGGTGGCTACGGTATCGGCAACTGGATTGATCAATTCAACTTCGGCGTTATAGTCGAAGTTTTTTTCGCCTGCGGATGCTGGAATACTGACTTGGATCATGCGCCCTTGACCTTTAGATTTTAAATCATAGGTGCGTTCTTTGATTTGCTCAGTGACGGTGCCTTCTTCATCGGTAATGCGAACTTCACGGCGTAAAGCGGAGAATTTCAACGTACCAAATGTTTTTTCTTTTTCAATGACAATTCCTTCTGCTAGTCTCATAATATCTTCCTTTCTTTTTTAAGCCTTTACGATATTGTCGGCGTGTAACAGATAATTGGTGAAGCCGCGAGTGCCAATCTTATAGCCTTCTGCGGTAATTCGAGGATTGACCAGCTTCACTTTTTCTTCTACTTCAAATTGCTTTTCACCAACTTCGGCAGGCAAAATAACGATAATATCATCGGCTCTTTGGATCGTGGAATACAAATTGTAGCTGCGAGAAATAATCGTTTGTCTACCATTCATACGGCGCTGCTCGATTTTTCCCTCTCCTGCAAATTCAAGTTGTCCAAAAGTTTTTTCCATATTGGGAATAATGTGTTTGAGTTCCATAAAAATAATCTCCATTTCTTTTTAATAGTTTGTATTGGTATTGCAAATAGTAGGAGAGCGAATAAATCCCATGTATGATCTCCTTCAAAGCAGACAAGAAACACAGAAGTTGCGCTTCTTGTCTATTATTTTATTTAATTAGTTCGCTTTACGGCGTTTAAAGTAATACAAACCAGCAGTAGCACTTAATAACCCAACTCCAAGAATAGAGAGAAGTAGGGTAGAAGTTTCACCAGTTTGAGGTAATTTTGCTGAGGATTCAGTTTTTTGATTGGTCATGTTACATTTCACGATTTCACCATCTTCCTTAATTTCAAATGCAATCGGTGTTTCATCTAATTGATAGCCTTCTGGTGCGTCAAATTCTTGGAAATAATAGGTACCTTTTGGTAAGTTCTCAAAAGTAAATTTACCGTCACTATCCGTGCGACCTTCAATCAAAACCTTCTGATCTTGATCCAAGATGCGGATGCCAGTATCAGGTAAAGCATCACCAGTGCTGACATCGGTTTTTGTTAATTCAGCAGTTCCTTTCATCAAATAATTTTTTAGTTCAAATAAAATTGTTGTGTCTTCGTTCTCGGTGGATTGTTCTCCTAACAAGGCATTATTTTTGTCAAAGGCTTGGATGCCATCTTTCGTGGACTCAATGCGAATCGTTTCTTCTGATAAGCGATAATTGTCAGAAGTTGCCGCTTTTTCTTTTAAGAAGAATGTACCCACTGGAATACTATCAAAAACGGCAAGTCCATCTTTGTCCACGGTCACTTCTTGAATAATCGTGCCTGTTTCATCTTCTAAAGTGAAGACTGCACCAGTTCCTAAGTTAGTATAATCAAAAGAAATACCAGCAGTAGGATCAAACGTTGCGGATTCGTTGACTTTTTTCATAGTAAAATGATTAAAATACAAGCGATTGACCAAAGGATTGCGAGCTATCTTTTGGAAAGTTTCTTTCCCATATGCCACCATATCTTGATAAATATGGATAGGGAAGGTTCCTTGATTTGTTTCTGCTGTGAAAGAGAAATCATATTCTGTTTCATCGGCAATATGCGTCTCACCAGCATCCAGTTCCTTCAAATAGTAATTTCCTTGTGGCAGCTTCGTTTCAAATGTAGCAACACCATCTTTTACATTTTGATAGCCTACTAAACTATCTGCTAGGACGGTTAAATTGTCAGATAAGACTTGTGCATCACGAGTAAAGATGCCAAAGACTTTTTGAGTGCCTGCGACTTCCTCAATAATAGGCTGATTATTCTCCCAACCAGAAATTTGTTCTTCCTGTTTAAATAAACGAATATCTAGTGATTGAAAATCATTTGTTGCAGTCAAGGAGGTAGAAGCTAGTTCCACTAACTGACCTGCATACTTTAATTCAAATTCAATGGGAGTCGGATCAAGAACATAACCTTCTGGAGCAGCTACTTCTATTGCTTGGTAATGCCCTAAATACAATTCAGGTGTTTGCCATTGACCGTTTTCATCTGTGGTAAGTGTCGCCACTGTCTGTCCTTTTTCTACTCGAACAGTGCCATCGTTGGTGGTAATATCCTCTGTGGCTTCTATCCGATAGGTAACCCCAACCAATGGTTGGTAGTCATAGACAAATTCATACAAGCTACCATAATCCGATTCAGAGATTGCCACATCTTTAGGTGTTTGACCTGTTTTGGTAAAATCAGCCACGCCTTTTTGAGACATATCTTTAAAGCGAATTTCTATTTCTCCATCATGGGAGCCATCTACCGTGAATGGTGCAGGCTCTTTGGCTAACAAATAGCCTTCTGGTGCTTGGACTTCGATTAATTCATACTCACCATAAGGAAGGGATTCAGGTAAAATCAAATAGCCCTCACTATTGGTGTAAAGAGTATCGGTTTCACCGTCTTCATTGAATTTTGGCAAGGTCACGAGGGTTTCAGAAGCAACGTGGCGAATTTGAAAGGCTGCATCACTACGAGGAATCGTTTTTTCCGTTTCAGCATCTACTTTGACCACTTTTAACGTTTCTTCAATGACTTTGTTTTCAATAGCATAGTGGTGGGTTTCATTTTGTTCTTTGATTGTCACTTTAAAATCTTTTGCAGCAGTGTAGCCTTCGGGTGTTTTGGTTTCTTTGACTGTGTAGGTATCATAAGGTAATTCCTTGAAGCTCAAATAGCCTTCCTTGTCGGTCAAACCTTTTTGTACCAACTTGCCAGTAGTATCACTAAATACTGAAAACTCGACATTTTCTAATGGTTTCGGTTCTGATTTATCAAACAAATTAGCTAGAAAATTTGTCCAATCATAGTTGCTATATTTCACAAGATCAAAACCACCAGTAATAACCGTTTCCTTAACTGTGGAGGAAATGGTTGCCGTTTCAACCGTCTGTCCAGCATAAGCTAGTTGGAAAGGATGCTTTTCTTCATCCAGCAAGTAACCTTCGGGCGCTTTGGTTTCTACCCAATAATAGTCATCTAAATAAAGATCAGTGACAGTGGCTTTGCCGTCTTTGATGGTGACAGTGTCCACCACTTCATCATTGGCTGCACGGCGTAGCTCATAGACAGCTCCATCTAAAGAAGCGGCTCCTTGAGGAATCGAACCAGTTTTTGCATCTTCTTTGATTAATGTGGCGTTGCCTGTTTGTTCTTCATCGGTATGTTGAACAGCAGTCGTGGTGAGTTCAACATTTTGCCCAGCATAAGTTAAATCAAATTGAATTTTTTCATCATTCAAAAGATAGCCTGCTGGCGCTTTTTCTTCTTGGGCATAATAGGAGCCAAGTTTTAAGTTTCCTAACTTCGCTGTACCATCGGCATTTGTCGTCATCGTGCCGACTTTTTGACCGTCAGCAGAATAAACGCCATAGACAGCACCATTCAAGGAATAATATTGATTAAACATGGAAGTACCAAATTCACGCCCAATTTTTGATAACGTGACTTCGCCTAATTGTTCCTTATTATTCAAAATAACTTCAATTGTTTTGTTCGGTTCAATGGTTGCGACTTTGATTTCACCTTTATTGACATAGCCGTTAGGGGCTTCTACTTCGGTGATGGTTACTTTAGTGCCAGCCTTAATGTCATTGATTTGTGCTAAACCGCTGGCATCGGTTAATAATTCTTTGCTTTGCCCATTGTATTCAAATTTTAATTTAGCATTGGGTAGTGCCAAGCCAGTTTCTTCATCAATTTTTTTCGCAGCAACATTTCCATTCAGGTTAACTTTGATATTTAAACCAAAGTTGCCTCCATTGGCTAATTTGAAAGTAGCAACTTTTTGTTGCCCAGTTTTTTCATAGACAAAACTTTGTCCGATATTCTCATTGCCAGCAATGTTATACTCCAATTTTCCTGTTTCATTAGAGTTGGCAGTAGCGGTAAGTGTCAGCGTATTGCCATTTTTCGTGACAGAAAGATTGGCAGTATTAGATACTAGGTGCTGATACTTGCTTAATACACCAGCCGTATCAGTTAAAGTAATTGAATCACCAACATTTAGTTCAATCGTTTGGTTATTAAAACTTGGCTTTGCGCTATGTTGGGAAACTTGCGCTAAAATTTCACCACGGCGAGCATTGAAGTTCGGCAAGTTCGTGGTTAAGAGGGTGTCGCCTAATTCTTGCCACATCACAGCTTGGGTAATGCCGTAATTTTCAGGAGTGGGGTTTAACTGATACCCATAATAGGCAATCAATGCCAAACGATCCTTTTGGCTGATACTTAATTCAGATGGTGTAAATCCTGATCCACCCGAAAGAGAAACACCGTGTTCAATACAAAAGGCAGGTTGTCCATCCGCTCGTTTCATGGACACATCGCTATCGGTCCAATGGATGCCAGAAGAATGGGTTAGATACCAAGTTGAAACGTAATTAGCAATTGTTTCATTAGAAACTGTAGCGGCGAGTGCTGAAATCGGAGAGATAAAAATAGCAACTACCATCGTTAGTAAACTAAACCAAGTAGCTGCTTTGTACTTTATTGTGTTCATATCCTGTTCTCCTTATTAATTTTTTGAGCAATAAAAAAAGAGCTGAATATTTTTTGAATACGCAGCTCTCTGGTTGGTGTCTATTTTTGATTTTTTAAATTCTTAGTTAGTTTTTCTTTTTTGATACTGATAAAGTCAAATCCTAGTTCCTCCATCAATTCCTCCCAACTTTTATTTGTTCTTCTCATTATTGTAGTAGGGTGAGGTAATAAAGTCTGATCATATTTTTTTGAAAACTCAGTTCGAGATAAACTCTCTTCCAAACCTAAACGGATTATTTCTTTCCGTAGAGCTGATAGAAGCTCAAAATCACTTGGTACTTTTTCTTTTTTCTTTTGAAAAAGAAATTTCAGATCACCAAATCTTTTTTTCAGTGTAGAGAGGGAAGGCATATTTTTACCGCTTATTTGTATTTCATATTGGCGTTGGGAATGAATATGTTTATCTTCTAGAAATTCTTTGACAAGTGATTTTAGCTGATCATCAGAATAAGAATTCCATTTGTATCGTTCATAAGGTTTCTTTCCAAGTGTCAGAAGTAATTTATCCCATGATCCAAATCTATCATTAATAAACCATGAGCTCGGTGCATCTTTAGGATGTTCATTTAGAAAATTTTGATATTGACGAATATTTTCAATACCGTATTTGTCAATCACTTGATTAATAAGCATTAATAAGCTTAAGTCGTCTTTTTCTTTCCAAATAATTCTTTTGTCGGGTGATTTCATCTAGCAAATTCCTCTCAGGTTATTGTTAGAAGTGCGAACTTTCACCTTTTGTGCAGCGAGGTGGCTGCATTGTATTTTCTTCACTGTTGAGCGAACCTAGCTTCAAAGTTGCTCAATCCGCGTCTCGTTTTGGCTTTTTTCGGATGACTTTTGTCGTCACCAGTTTTCGTCAAAAGTGCCTGTTTTTGACGACAGGTGTCGTCAATTTGGGGAAATCTAGGGCAATTGAGGGAAAATAGACCAAAATTTTGATTTTTTGTAAAAAAGGGTAAAAGAAAAAGCCCTTGATAGACAAGGACTTTCGCAATTGTTTGCTTTGACGACAATCAATACCGTGATTATCTTCTGATTTCTTTGATACGAGCTGCTTTTCCGTGTAATGCACGTAAGTAGTACAATTTTGCACGACGTACTTTACCGTAACGAACAACTTCGATTTTTGCAACACGTGGTGTGTGCAATGGGAATGTACGTTCAACGCCCACTCCGTTAGAAACTTTACGTACTGTATAAGTTTCGCTGATTCCAGCACCACGGCGTTTGATTACAACACCTTCAAATAACTGGATACGTTCACGTGTACCTTCGACAACTTTCGCATGAACACGTACAGTGTCACCAGGGCGGAAAGCTGGAATGTCAGAACGTAATTGTTCTTTTGTTAATTCTTCGATTAATGGATTCATTGATCTTTTCTCCTTATTCCAAACATTCGTATGAGCTTTTTCTCACAGCGGAACATCGTAATAGTTAAGTGCTTTGCACTCACCATAAAATACTAACATATTACGATTTTCATGTAAAGGATAATTTTATTTTTTCCCAGCTATATCTGCTATTCGTTTTCTTCTTGTTTGATTTCTTCTAAGAATTTGAGCATTTGTGGCGTCATTTCTAGCTGTCCCAATAAATCTGGACGGCGCAGATAGGTTCTTCGTAGTGATTCTTTTAATTGCCATTCTTCAATCAACTTGTGGTTGCCGTTTGTCAAGACTTCGGGTACTTTCATTCCCTTGTATTCTGCTGGGCGAGTATATTGCGGATGTTCCAGTAGACCAGTTGAATAAGAATCCGTTTGAGCAGAAGTCTGGTTTCCTAAGACATCTGGTAATAGCCGTACCGTAGCATCGATCATTACCATCGCACCTAGCTCGCCTCCGGTCAATACATAATCGCCTAATGACACTTCATCTGTGACTAGACTTCTGATCCGTTCATCATAGCCTTCATAGTGACCACAGATAAATACTAAATGTTCTTCTTGTGAAAATTCTTCGGCCATCTTTTGATCGAATTGTTTTCCTGCCGGATCTAATAAGATCACTCTTTTTTTTGTTTCCGGTGCAGCTTCCTCAATTGCTTTGATATTGTCATAGATTGGTTGGACTTTTAGTAGCATTCCTGCCCCACCACCATAGGGATAATCATCGACGGTCTGGTGTTTATTGTCTGAATAGTCTCTAAAATTTGAGATATTGATATCCAATAATCCTTTATTGACTGCTTTACCAATGATCGATTCGCCCATTGGTCCTTCAAACATTCGCGGAAATAATGTTAATACATCAATTTTCATCGTCAATCAGTCCTTCAGGGATTTCTACGCGTACAATACCATTTTTCGTATCTACTTCTTTAACAACCGAATCGATATAAGGCAACAATATATCTTTTTTCTTTTGACGTTGGACGACCCAGACATCATTTGCTCCTGGTGAAAGGATTTCTTTGATTTTACCTAACTCTGTTCCATCTTCATCGATGACAGTTGCTCCAATGATTTCATGGTAGTAAAATTCATTTTCTTCCAACTCTACTGTATTTTCTTTTGACACTCTAAGTATCCCATCGCGGTATTTTTCTACGTCATTGATCGATGGATGGCCTTCAAAACTTACGATATCAAAGTTTTTGTGTTTTCGGTGGCTTTTGACCGTTAACTCGATTGGTGCTTTTTTTTCTTGAAATAAGGTCAGGACTGCACCTTTTTTATATCTTTCTTCAGGAAAATCCGTTGTTGAGATGACACGGACTTCGCCTTTTATTCCTTGAGTATTGACAATTTTTCCTACATTTAAATATTCAGTCAACTTGTATCCCCTTTTCTTTTTCTTATGCAACGTTTATCCGTTTTTTCATTCAGTATAAAAAACAACGTATTACGTATCTGTTTTATTTTAGCATGTGGTTATAGGCAATTCTACCCTTCTTTTTACTTTCGTCATGCCCAAAACCATAAATTGGCACTTAATTCATTGAAACAGCCATTTCTAGGGCGGCTAATGCGTCTTGATGTGTGACTGTAAAGACATTATTCGGTTCTTGCCAAATGACCTGCGTAGCTTGATTGGATGAATCATTCATATCGACTGTGATTTTCCCATATTTTTCAGGTGCCGGTAGAGTGGCCTTTTCTAAATAATTGACGATTTTTTTCGCTAAAGGTAGTGGATCTTGTCCTTCGATGTTGCTTGATCGCACTCGGATACGCCAGTTTCCTTCTTGCCATTCAAGATAATTCGATCCAGCTGCTCCTTGTTGATAGGCAATGATTTGATGACCGAGATCGACTTTTTGCCCATTCTTATCGATCGTAAAAGGTTGTAACACATTGATGGTTTCTTGGCTTGAAGCAAATCCGTATTGATAAAGATAAGTGGCGATCGGTGTTTCTTGATTCAACGCTTGTGCATTTAGCGCAAGTTTTTCTGGCAACGCATAGTAGAGGACCGTGTATCCTTGCTTTGATTGCGCTGCAGCGAGATTTAGATTCCCTGAAGAAATCGGGATGACCTGTGGCATTGGTAGCGTTGGCTGTTCGGCTTTCAATTGCTCAAAGGCGGTCTTTTGGGTCTGATTTGTTCCTGTCGTGGCATCTGAATGTTCTTCTTTATCCTTAGCACTTTCTCCTGTAGAGGTTTCTGCAGTCGTCTGTGTGCCTTGTGAATGGCTCTGATTGTAAGCTTGAGTTGATTCTTGCGTTTGTGTTGTTCGATCAGCCGAGGTTTGACAAGCGCCTAAAAACAGGATAGCTGGTATAGCGATCCACCATTTTTTCATATGTATTTCCTCCTCTTTACTTTAAGAATACGCTCTCTGTAGTCTTTTGCCAATCAAAACCATGTATAATAAAAAAGCCGTTTCGCATGAACGAAACAGCTTTTGATTATTCCTTATTATCGACGATATTCAAACGCACTTTTTTTGGTGCATTTAGCCGCACACCATAGACGATCGTCCGGATTGCTTTTGCAACTCGGCCTTGTTTGCCAATGATACGACCAATATCTTCGGGAGCCACGGTTAGATTGTATTCGTAAAAATCATTTGATTCAACGACTTCTAACTGGACCTGTTCAGGATGAGTGACTAACGGACGAACGATTGTTAAGACTAATTCGCTTAAATCTTTCATATCCGATCACCTTATTTCTTTGAGAATTTAGCTTCGTGGTGTTTTTGCATAACGCCTTCTTTTGAAAGGATGTTACGTACTGTATCAGAAGGTTGTGCACCTTTAGACAACCAGTTAAGAACTAAATCTTCTTTTAAAACTACTTCTGCAGGATCTTTCAAAGGATTGTAAGTACCTACAGTTTCGATGAAACGTCCATCACGAGGAGAACGTGAATCAGCTACTACGATACGGTAAAAAGGACTCTTTTTAGAACCCATACGTTTTAAACGGATTTTAACTGCCATTATATATTTCCACCTCCATTGTTTTATTCACAAGATGTAGTGTAACAGTTTTTTTTTACCCTGTAAAGCTTTTTTTCTTTACAGCTGCAATTTTTTAATACTTTTCTATGATACACCGAAATCTTTCCCCCTATAGATAAACAAATGGACTGTGGACAAATCTAAAAATCAGTCTTGCTATAGGCTCTCGAATAAACGACGGGAGCAGAAGCAACTCCTTCTTAAATAAGCCGAAATTCACAAAAATTTGAAAAGCAATTTTCGTGAATTTTTTCTTATTTCTCGGAATTAAACACTTCTGTCCCAGCCTCTCTCAAATAAATGAAAGTCCAAAAGAATTTGTCAAACCGAAGCGACTTTTGTTTCGACCTCAATAAACGACGGATACTATTCGCTGAAAACCACATGCTTCCTAAAATTTTTGCTTCTTTGCTCAAACAATCAACTGTCTATCGTGCAAGATCTGAACATGATACAGGTGCACACGAAACGCTATCCCCCAAGTATGAATACAAAGCGCAGAAACAGTAAATGATGAGCGGCATAAGCATAGATGATAGAGCCAATTTTTCTATAAATAAAGTAGTAGATACTTTTCTTCTCTAATGGAGAAACGAGTGCATTCTTCCAGTAATCAAAAGGAAGTAAAGGAAAGCTATCACACCCTTGATTTCCCCTTTTGTTGATAAAAATACTGGCGCGTGCCCCCAATGATCATCACCCCAACTACCAGTAGCAAACCGAATAACGAGACTTGGCTCTTTAACTCACCTGTCTTGGGATACATTTTGATTGCGGTCTTTCCCCCAATGATTCCCCCTTGATTTGCCGAATTTTTATCTGGAGCAACACCTGCAAAGGCGATGGAGTCTACCTTGTAGCCAGCTGAATTTGTTGCGGATATTACCGATGAAAGCTGAGAATTTTTATTATAGAAAACCAAAACGTTAATGTCATATATCTGCTCTTGTGCTTGGATCAAGTTCTTTTCAACTGGTGCCAACGTATAGTGGTAGTTGCCTGGTTTGAAAAATGCAAAGTGTAGCGTCAAGTTTTGCTTATCGCTGATAGAAAACACTCCATTTTTCGCTTCTTCCGGATAATTTGCATTTTCATCCTGCGTAGAAAGTCGATAATTGATTGTTTTTCCTTGAACATTTTGCTGAACCAAAACTGGAAGAGTTACTTCTTCACTTGCAAATACATCTGGCGTTAAAAGTAACACACTTAAAAGTCCTAAAATCCCTATCAGTAAAGCATTAATTCGTTTTATTTTCATATTTCCCTCCTTTCTCCCGCTTTTTTCTTTGAGTAATGAGCATCACATACCAGAAGAGCAAGACTAGAAACAATAGGATGAACAAGAGTAAGCTCTTTTGACTTTTCAAACGAAATGAACGTAAGTAATTGACGGCTTTCCCGGTGAAAGTATTCTGCTGCGTCTTTGTTTGAAGCTCCTTAGGAATAGCGATCTTTTTATCTGTGATCACACCAACCAACACATATCGTCCGTTCGTAGCGTCTGTTGAACACGTACTTAGCAAGACTAGCCTGTCTTCGGGACGGACATTCAGTTCGCGATAGGATTGTGACTTTTCTTTTACTGCGTCGAGATACCTCTGACTATTTTCCCTTCCTGTTACTGGCGTCTGATAAATCTGCGCGTCAAACGCATCAACGTTTAAAAATGCGAAGAATTCAATCCCATGATCCTTGCCTTGAAAATACAGGTTTCCAAAGGCGTGTTTCTTAAAAAAATCTTGATCCTTAAATTTATCCAGATCACCAAACATTGCAGACTCCGCCATATGATGCCCATAGATAATCGAGTTGAAATCGGAAAAATCTTTTTTATTGCGATAATCCATAAAGATCGAACCTGACATTTTGTAATTCCCAAAAACATCCGTATTCAAATATTTTTCATTATCGCCGCTTTGTAGGACTGGGTAATCGATTTGGGTGCCATAAACATTTAGCCAAGCAAAAACATCCGGATTTTTCTTTTGTAACTCAGAAAAGCTTGGTGCATTACTTGTTTCTGGTTTAAATGTTTGATACTCACTAGATTGACCATTTAGGAGAATCTTTTGGTTATCCCAAATACTAAACATACCGTAGCTGAACATCAGTAACAAAAGGAGAACAGCGATAAGATCAATGAATTTATCTAGCAGACCGATACATCCTTTTGTCACCCAAAACAAATGTTTTTTCAAACTAGATTTGTTCTCCATGTGAAAAGTTCTCCTTTTGCTTTTTTCTTAAGAAATTTTATGCATCTTGATGACGTTTTTTAACGATATAAAAGGCCAAACCTGCGAATCCTGCTAGAATCAAAGCGATATAAGGGAAGTTATTCAATAGGATCCCTGTTGGTGTAATATTTCCACCATTTTGAGTATTCGTATACGCAACGGAATTATCTCCCTTTGTTCCAAGTGCTCCTGCTGCTTCAAGAGTGCCAGTAGTTGGTGTTTCCCCATTGAAAGTTGCTTCATTTGCTTCATCATAATCAGCTGTATCTGCTTCTTTGACATTTACCATAGCTCCAGCTGGGATCTTTTCAAAATAAGCAATTTCACCATGTTTTAGCTTGAATGTAGCGGGTGTTCCAGGAGTAACTTTTACCTTATCTACATCGTCGTTTGTCCGTTTGATATTTAATTCATAATCTTTTCCAGCTGTAAGTTCATTTGCCGCAATATCCAAAGTGTAATCAAAATCGAGTGTGTTATCTGCCATTTGCCCTTTAACTTCTTTACTGATCCAGAATGGTGCCGTTTTAGGATCATTTCCGTTAAAAGGTTTGTCTGAGGCTGTCACAGTATAGATATTTTTAAAGTTGAAGGTTTTATTTGGTTCAGGTGTTGGTACCACTGGATGATCCGGATCGACAGGAGTATCTGGCGTTGGTGTTGGTGTAACTGGTGTTGGATCAACCTTATTGGCATTTTTGTCTGTTACTACGACTTTTTCCACCTTATCTACCGTTCCACTTGGCGTATTGTTGCCATTTTTATCCATTGTTACCCAGATTCTTAAAGTGTAGGTATTGCCATCGTAAGTAACTTCTTCCTTCTTATTCGGATCTGACGCAAAGGTATTTGTACCATCTACTTCTTTAACTGTGTATTGATAAACACCTGCTTTAGGGAAAGTTACTCCCCCAATAACGTCCGTACTTTGCTTCGTTATGGTATTCACACCATCTTTATCGTTTGCAGCTTTCATATCTTGTTCCGTAAATTTGATTTCTTGTGATGCTAAGTCTGGTACGGTCACAGATCCATCCGCTTGATCAGCTACACCATTTCCTGAATATGGATAAAACCCTACGCCTGTAAACGTAAAATCAAACTTCATGTCAGGAATCTCCGCTAAGTTCGATGCGGGAGAAACTAAGGTCTTGGTGAATCGGACATCTTTACTAGTTGGTGCTGCTGTATCCGCAGCGTAAGCCTTGATTCCTGATAGTCCAAGTGCCAAGCCAACTAAACCAAAAGTCAGTCCGATTTTTTTCATTCTTGCATTTTTCATTAAAATTCCTCTTTTCTGTTTGTTTTTATAATTTCATAGGTTCCGTCGTCTTAAATCCCACATTAGTTTTCCCATCGTATCTTTGATTTTTACTGGTCCATAGATCCTTGAATCTTGTGCTTGCTGCCGATTATCTCCCAATAAAAATACTTCACCTTTTTTGATCGTGATGGGAAAAGTGATGCCCTGTTTATAAGGCAACGTATCGCCATTGACAAAATCCTTTTCCAGCCCGGTTTGCAGTGACCCATTGACAACTAGTCCTTCGGCAGTGATATCTACTGTATCACCAGCTTTGGCCACTACTCGGCGCACTTGCACCGTATCTTTTACCTTTAAAACAACTGGATCCAACAGGTCATAGTCTTTCTCCAAGCGATAATACATAATGATATCTTCTGGCTTGATACTTGGTGACATACCAGTTTCTTCCACTTGATGCAGTCCGAAAACGAATACAAAAAGCGACCAAAACAGTGCGATGATGATGAATATTTTCAAGACGAGATTCAAAATATCCTCAGTTAAACTAGGTTTTGTCCCATCTTTTCTTGTGCTTTCGGTTGTCCTTTTTTCGATTTTATTTTTTCTTTTCTTGTGGAATTTTTCAATCATCTGTATTTCCTCTTCTACGACCTTTTTAGCAACATCACTAATTTGTTCAACTATTTAATTCGTTTCAATTTTCTGAAAACAAAGAATGCTAAGCCTGCAAGGGAAACAACTACTAACGGTATCAGTGACTGATTGTTCAAATTGATTCCTGTCTCAGGTATTTTCTTATAAACAACCTCAAATACTTGTTTGTGGGAATCTTCGTTGGTTGACGACAATTTTGAATCATCAAATGTCTTGTTGGCTTCTAAAGCTTTAGCTAAACTGTCATAAGTTGTACCGTCAGGCCCCGTTACCGTATAGGAATAGCCGCCTCGGACTAGCTGATCATCAGTTTTATCAAAGGAAATCTCATCCCCTGGTTCCCCTATCACGGGTTTTTCAGCTTGACCATCGATCGTTAAGACAGCTGTTTGTTGTGCCACGTAAACATAGTTCAAATCATAATATGCGGCGCTTGTTCCTTTACTAGGCATTAATCCTTCACCATTGATCGCAGTTAGAACATCAGACCAATTCGTTTTCTGGAACTCAGCCTCATCAAGTGTTACATACTTGGCATCTACCATTTTAATAAGCTTCGACTTCTTGATCGAAGGGATGAGCCCGTTTATGACCGGATCTGGCGGGGCAAAAAATAGTTTTCCACCATCAAGGTCCTCTTGGTAATCACTATCTTTTATCTCCTTGCCATTCTCATCAACGTAATGGGTTCTAAGAAGAAGTACCGGAAAAATGTGAATCGTGGCAGTTGCAGTAATGTCTATCATCCCAAACTTATACCTTACTGTTAGCGGAAAGTCCCCTGCTTTAGTGGTATCGACTAGAGCATCGTCATAAACAACCGGACTATCAAAAGTCAACCACGGAGAATCCACTACTTGACCATCACTTAACGTCAGTCCAGGAAAATTATCTACAAAATCAGCACTTTCATGTAATCTGAAGTAAAAGTCCTTCAAAACCCCAGTTTTAGGCACTACATACACGTAAGTCAAGGTGTATTCGGTGGTTTGCACGTTACTATAATCGTACTGGCGTGTTGCATCCTCGAGTGCACTGATGACCGTCTTCCAGTCTGAACCAAACTTCGTTAAGCCGGTATCTGATTCTACGACCTTTCCATCTTGTTTGATCTCATAGGTTGAATTTTCTATACTTGTTAGATTATGATTATTTACCATATAAGGGGTTGCACCTTTAGATTGGATTTGTTTATTATAAGTATTTCCGAATATGGTGTCTAATTCGTCAAGTGTTTTCTCACCAAATAGGATGTGATCATACCACCCCCCTACTCTCTTCCCAGTATCGGTTAACCAGTTTATCTTGACATGGAAGGTTGGTTCGATAGTAATTTCTGTTTTGACAGTAACACTTTTTTGAATTTCATCAGAATTATAGGTTACAGAAACCTCATACGTTCCTTTTTTACTTGTATCCAAACTACCATCCGGCTTAATTACGTCGCCAGAAATAGTAAAATTTTTGTAATCAAGGTTCCTATTTCTTCCATCACTGTAACTAACCCCTTGAACAATTTGTTTGAGCAGATCAGCTTGGGTCGTAATTTTTTTGTTGTACACAGCACCGCCAGATTGGAACACCATGTCACCTACGCCATAATGGTCAGTCCGCTTATCAATAGGCACAATAGCAATTTTTGCAGTGGGTTTCAACCCTTGATAGACTAAGGTCAAAACTGAACCATCTTTGATATGACCGCTGCCATACTTAGAGTCGTTTATAATATTTCGAATGCCCTCAAATAGTGAACCATCATTTGCCGTTGTACTTGCTTTCAAGTCAGGAGCAGGCGCATTAGGCACAGTCAGTGTAGACTGGTCTAATTTGAAGGTATATTCTGGAATATTGGTCACTTGCCCATCTAACCTGCCAGCTTTTCCACTAAAAACATCATCAGAATTGGCTTGTAGATCCGCGTTACTTACTTCTGATAATGCGGGGGGATTATCTAGGGGATTGCCATCCGTATCCACGTAATTGATTTTTAACCTAGGTGCTTTTACAGTAATTGGCGCCCCATCTTTACTTATCTTGAATTCTGTAGCGCCAAGGCTAACTGTCATCTCACCATCTTGGGAAAAGATATCACTACTAATCAATTTATCGGCTGTAAATGTATACGTGTAATTATTCCCGCTTTTTTCTGCACTTCCTATTGGCAAGGCGGAAATAGCGTTTGCACTCCAGATTTGTGCTGCTGGCGGATTTACCGGCGGATCATATATCACGATTTTGACATCATCAGTTTGGGAAAGGCAACCGTCAACTAAGTAACCGCTGACATCGAATTTAATCGTTTCTTTACCGTCTGTATAAGTCTCTGGTACTGTGAACGGAACTCTCGTTTCAGTAGTGGCTGCTTCAACGGTATTACTTCCTTCTATACTGTTGATGGGAGTCGCCAGCGATAACAACAAGGCGAAAAGAAAACCAAACGAAACGAGTATTTTTATTTTGAATCTATTCCAAATCTTACTCTTAACATAATTCGGAGGACTACTATGGCGCATTTCACGCTTATTCATCATCAAATTCCTCCATTTCGGATCGTTGATTGTGTATCATTTTGATTCTTTTACATAAATAGTTACTATTTTCATTCATAAAACAACCTTCAATCATTATCCGCCCCCTTTATCATCGAATCGTTTAACTCCTGACCTCCTTTGTTTGATTTTATAAGGAGAGTTTACCATGTATTTTTTTGCACAAACTATCAATATGAGTGAGCAGGCGTGCCAATATTGATAGTTTTTATTTCAAAAAAAATGAGAAAATAGCGGTTACTTTAAATACAGGTAGCACCAAAAGAATTGACCTATGTCTGACTGTCAGGGAGCAAAAAATCTGCTTAAATGTTTCACAGAGAAGAAACTAGCGAGAAACTCACTTTTTTTCGTATGTGGTTTCAATTCCTCAACTGCAACTGATAAAACGATTTCGCCATCATTTGAAAATACAACCTCATTATTGCCTTGTTCCACATTAGCTAAAAAAGGTGTGGAAAAAAGTCACTTGTTCTTTTTCTCACAACAAACTGGCGAAGATTTCTCTACAGCCAATTAGATCAAATACTAAAGTAGGTCCATCGCAAAACAATAATTTAAATTCATTCACCAGTGTTTGTGTGACGCCTAGCCGTTGCTTCATTTCTCTTGAGAGAGTTTCTCTTATCATCTTGATGGTTTACATCGATTACTGTTGATAGTTCCAGTTTTTTTGGTATTTAGCTTTGACATACTGGTGATTTTGTCCACATAAAGGAGCATTTCATCTAAGGAATCGAAACCAAAAGTACTATTCAATACTTTTTAACCAATCGTTGACTTTTTATAGCCAAGGGTTATTATTTGCTCCAGTTACTTATTTTTTGTAAGATAAATATAGAAAGATAAAGGGAGGAATTATTGATGACTAAAAAAATTGGTTTCTTTGTAGGAAGCTTAAGAAAAGATTCATACAATAAAAAAGTTGCAGAGGCTTTTGCAAAATTATTACCTGAAGGATATGAAAGTGTCTTTGTAAAAATCGATGATCTGCCTTTTTATAATGAAGATCTTGAAACACCTGAAAATGCCCCAGCGGAATGGACTCGTTTCCGTGAGAAAGTAAAAGATTTAGCTGGCGTTGTTTTTGTGACACCTGAATATAACCGGTCTGTTCCTGCTGTTCTAAAAAATGCTTTAGATGTTGGCTCACGTCCTTATGGCCATAGTGTTTGGGATAACAAACCTGGACTAGTTGTTACTGCTTCACCTGGTGGTATCGGCGGTTTTGGTGCGAACCATCACCTACGCCAATCATTGGTATTCTTAAATGTACCAACATTACAACAACCAGAAGCGTATATCGGCAATATCGCTAACCTAGTTGACGAAAATGGTAACGTAGTTGAAGGTACTTTGAACTTCTTCCAAACAATTTTAGATGCGTATTTAGCTTTTGCTAATAAATTAGCTGATTAATATTATTTACTAGTAGATTGACTAACCGCCTGTCAACATTCGTTCTTATCACAACTAATGAGAACGAGGCTGGCTGCGATAAAAGAAAAGACCACTTAATCACAGAATAGTTGAGGAACCACGTTCAATTGCTTACGATGCTCCTCCTATTCCTATGATTATGTGGTCTTTTTTGTTCTATACATACTCGTGAAATGGCGGTCGAGACAAAAGTCGTTTCGATTTGAGAAATTGGAGAGAAAAACGAACAATACGTTTTTTGTATTGCTCGTTTTTTTTTTTGAAATTTCCGAAAAACCTGACTTTTGGACGCCGTTTATTTGATAGAGGTTGGGACAGAAGTGTTTAATTCCGAGAAATAAGAAGAAATTCACGAAAATTGCTTTTCAAATTTTTGTGAATTTTGGCTTATTTAAGAAGGAGTTGCTTTTTGCTCTCGCCGTTTATTCGAGAGCCTGTAGCAAAACTGATTTTTATATTTGTCCCACATTCGCTACTGGTTTTTGATATAGTGCAGTTCGATGAATTCACCAAACCGTTGGCTATCAGTCAGTTTTAGTCGTTCATCATACTTTCCTTCTTGAAACAGGCGAATACCGCTTCCTAAAAGCACTGGAGCAATTTGAATATACCATTCATCAATCAGCTGATGTTCAATCAACGGTCTTAATAATGTGCCGCCACGAACCACCCAGACAGTTGTGTCAGGATTCTTTTTCAATTGTTCAACAACGCCTACTGGGTCATCGTGCACAACCGTTGCATCTTCTAATTTCAGTTCCTTGTTTGAGGAAAAAACGATATTGCGTTTATCTGGATAAAGCGCATCTGTTTCCAAGTATTTTTTGGCTTCCTCATATGTTCTTCTTCCCATGACCGTCACATCTATCTGCTTATAGAAAGCTTCATACGTCGTACCGATACCTGTTGGAGTATCGAAGAGCCATTGCAGGCTGTCCTCTTTGGTCGCGAGATAGCCATCTAGACTGACCGCACCATAAAATAGTATTCTTCCCATCTTCTTCCTCCTCTTTTGCTACTTACGTGCTACTTCCTGTTTTCTAAAGCAATCATCGATATGGTCATTGATGATGCCGACTGCTTCTAAGAACGCATAGAGCGTTGTACTACCGATAAATTTAAACCCTCTTTTTTTCAACTCTTTTGCCAGTTTGTCAGATAACGGGCTAGTCGTTGGAATATCTGCTTGTTCATGATAAGAAAGATTGATCACTTTCTGATCCGTGAATCCCCATAGATAGTCTGAGAAGCTACCAAATTCCGCTTGGATTTGTTGAACAGCTTTTGCATTGGCGATGGCTGCTTCGATCTTACGACGATTGCGAATGATTCCTTTGTTTTCCATCAATTCATTGATCTTATCTTCTTGGTATCGTGCTACTTTTTCAATGGCAAATGAATCATACGCCTCATCAAATGCTTCGCTTTTATTGAGGATCGTCTGCCAGCTTAGCCCCGCCTGATTGATATCTAACATCAATTTGCGAAAAAGCTTCTGGTCGTCATATTCAGGGACACCCCAAACGGTATCATGATAGATCTGCATACTTTCTGTCTGTTCACTCCATGCACATCTTTTTTTCACTAGGTTCACCTCTGATTCTATTTTTTATAAAAAAAGAGAGGACCACGTGGTGATCCGATCACTCTGAAGTCCTTCTTCTCTACTATTAATTACGTTTATTTACGTTTTTTCTTTTTCTTTTTGTTTTTCTTGATCATACGGTTCATCGCCATTTTACCAAGTTTTCCTTTGACACCCGTGCCAAACATTTGGTCCATGCCAGGAATATTCATATCTCCTTTAGACATTTGCTGCATCATTTTACGTGATTCTTTGAACTGTTTGATCATACGATTGACTTCGACCACACTATTCCCCGAACCTGCAGCGATCCGTCTACGGCGGCTTGGATTCAATAGGTCAGGGTTTTCTCTTTCAGCTGGTGTCATTGAATAAACCATTGCTTTTTTGCGTTCCACATCTTTAGGATCGACTTTGACATTTTCAATGCCAGGTACTTGATTCATTCCCGGGATCATTTTGATGATATCTTCCAGAGGTCCCATGCCCATCACTTGATCCAATTGTTCGATAAAGTCATTGAAATCAAATGAGTTTTCCCGCATTTTCTTTGCAAGTTCTTCCGCTTTTTTCTCATCATAGTCCTGTTGCGCTTTTTCGATCAGCGTCAACATGTCACCCATTCCAAGGATACGGCTTGCCATACGGTCTGGATGGAAGACTTCTAAATCAGTTAATTTTTCTCCAGAACCAACAAATTTGATTGGCGCTCCAGTCACTGAACGAATTGAAAGTGCCGCACCACCACGAGTATCACCATCTAATTTGGTGATGACTACCCCAGTGATCCCTAATTGTTGATTGAAACTATCTGCTACATTGACAGCATCTTGACCAGTCATCGCATCGACAACCAGTAAAATTTCATTTGGTTGAGTTAGTTCTTTGATTTGCTTCAATTCATCCATCAACGTTTCATCAATATGCAAACGTCCGGCCGTATCGATCAAGACATAATCATTTTTCTTTTCTTTGGCTACTTCCATCCCTTGACGGACGATCTCGACTGGACTGACATCTGTACCCATATCAAATACCGGTACATCTAATTGTTGGCCTAATACTTTTAATTGATCGATCGCTGCTGGACGATACACGTCTCCTGCAATCAGTAATGGACGTGCATTTTCATTTTTCTTTAAATAATTGGCTAATTTACCGGTAAAAGTCGTTTTCCCAGCCCCTTGGAGACCAGCCATCATGATGACTGTAGGGATCTTAGGAGACTTGTTCAATTCCACTGTTTCTGAGCCCAGAGTGATCGTTAATTCTTCATCAACGATCTTAACGATTTGTTGTGCGGGTGATAGACTTTCCAACACTTCTGCGCCAACTGCGCGTTCTCTTACTCGTTTCGTAAAATCTTTTACGACTTGTAAGTTGACATCGGCTTCCAGCAAAGCAAGGCGGATTTCCCGCATCATTTCTTTGACGTCAGCTTCTGATACTTTTCCTTTTTTTCTTAATTTACTCATCGCCTGTTGCAGGCGCTCTGTTAAGTTCTCAAATGCCATATTTTCTTCATTCCTTTATTCTTCGATTTCTTGGATCTGTTTGATCAAATCAAGAAGGGTCTCATCTTTTGGATAAGTTTCCTTCACATAAGTAGTCATTTTTTCTAAAAATTGTTCACGAACGATATAGTCAGAAAAAAGATGCAACTTTTTTTCATAATCTTCTAAAATTTTACTTGTCCGTTTGATATTATCATAAACGGCTTGGCGACTCACTTCATACTCTTCCGCTATTTCTCCTAATGAAAAATCGTCTGCATAATACAATTCCATATAGTTCATTTGCTTTTCGGTCAGAAGGGTGGAATAAAATTCAAAAAGTGCATTCATTCGGTTCGTTTTCTCGATTTCCATTCGATTCACCTCGCATTTCCAACCATTCTTCATCTGAGAGTACGGTCATTTGTTGTTGGATAAAATAGGCAGTCGCTACCCCCATGCCTTCTTCAAGAGTTCCAGTAAAACAACCATCATAAATAAGATGGACCCCGCATGAAGGACTTTTCGCTTTCATTATGACGGTGTCTATTTTATGTTCACGTAATTTTTGATAGGCTTTAACTGCGCCTTCTTGATAGGACTTTGTCACATCTTCACCTGTCACCGTCACAACCTTAGCGTGGCCATGCCAAACAGCTGCACCATTCCCACCGACAATTTCTGCGGGAGGTCTCGGCGTAGGCAATCCACCCATCACTTCTGGACAAACCATGATCGCTTTTCCTTCATCTACCAGTTTTTTTAATGCAGGAACAGCTTTTTGCTGACCATCATAGCGGCAGATTAGACCGCCTAAACAAGCACTGATACCGATCATCGTTTCTTTCCTCCTTATCCAACAAGTGCCTTCCCATTATACCATTTATTCAGTGAGTAAAATAGTACTTACTATTGATTATATGCTAAAATAAGAACAGCCGAATAGCTGAAGCTTTTCTTGGATCGTTGTTCAAACCATTCAAAAAAGTAAGCAACTTGAAGCGGCAAACATTCAACAAGCTTTGCTTGTTTAGATAAACCAAACAGACTGTTCGCAAAAGGAGAATTTATGAAAAAAGTATTAGTCGTAGATGATGAGCCTTCGATCGTCACATTACTAACCTTCAACTTGGAAAAAGAAGGCTACAAAGTTATTAGTGCAGTTGACGGACAAATCGGTCTTGATCTTGCTCTTGAGCAATCCTTTGATTTTATTATTCTGGACGTTATGCTCCCTTCCATTGACGGGATAGCAATTACTCAAAAACTAAGACAAGAAAAAATCGACACACCGATTTTGATACTCACAGCGAAAGATGACCAAGTGGATCGAATCATTGGACTAGAAATCGGCGCCGATGATTACTTGACGAAACCATTCAGCCCTAGAGAAGTACTTGCGCGGATGAAAGCTATTTTCCGACGGGTCGAACCTCGGAACAGCCAAACAGTAGAAACAGAACCTGAGTACTTGTCGAGTGGACAGATCACAGCTGATCTAACGAATTATCAGGTGACGGTCGATGATCGTCCAATCGAGTTGACGCCAAAAGAATTTGAATTACTTGTTTATTTTATGAAACGAAAAGATCGTGTGATCGATCGTGATACATTGCTTGATCGCATTTGGAATTTCGATTTTGCTGGTCAAAGCCGGATCGTAGATGTTCATGTCAGCCATTTACGAGAAAAAATTGAAAGAGATCCAAAACATCCCAAATATTTGATCACTGTTCGTGGTTTTGGCTATAAGTTTCAGGAACCAAAGATATGAACTGGAAAAAATTATCCGAACGCGCATTCTTTCTTATCCTTTTGATTGGGCTCTTTTTTGGTGGTTGGCAGATGATCTCACATTACTTTCAACAACAGATCATCGAACAGCAAGAAAGTTATCTGATAAAAAAAGCACAGCTGTTGACCCAACAACTGGATGTAGAAGATTTGACTTCTCAACAGAATAAAAATGTTTTAACAGAATTTGTCCATCAATCGAACGAACGGATCACGTTGATGGATTCTAATGGAAAAGTCTTATTTGATACAACGGATCAATCGTTGGATCAATCGAGGGATGACCGTCCTGAGATCAAAGCAGTATTGAATGGTGGGACACTTGGCACCTCATTGAGAATGAGTACGACATTGAATGAAGAACTGCTCTATGTAGCATTACCAATCAAAGTAAACGGGCAACTTGAAGCAATTATTCGAATCGCAGAACCAACGAGTGGCTTCTTACCTCGAACAGAAAACTTTCGTCGGTGGGTCTTCTTCTTTTTCTTGATTTTTTTCATTGTCTTAACTAGTATGATCTATTACTTGGCTTATCAGCGAAATCAACCACTCAAGACAGTTTTACCAGTCTTGAAAAAGATGGTCAATAATCCCGATAAAACGGAAATCATTATGCAAACGTCCGATCAGTGGGAAGAATTGTATCAAACGATCAACGATTTAAGTGAACAAATGAGTAAAATGTATCGTGCGTATACCACCACTGAAGAACAATTATATTCACTTCTGAACGAATTGATGATCGGTGTTTTCCTCATTGATTCAGAATCACGATTGCGTTTGCTTAATCCAAAAATGCAAAGTCATTTAGGTGTAAGTCACTTTCGCCCCAATGAGCGCTATACAGAGATCATCCAAGAACCAAAATTGATCCAGCTGATCCATCAAGTTACTCCGACTGAACCGCTTGTACACAAAGAAATCAAGATTTCTGAAGGACAACAAACGTTGGACATCAGCCTTCGCTATTTTAATAGTTCAGAAGAAACTGGACAAATATTGGGGGTCGCGTATGATCTAACTAAAATCAGACGTTTGGAAAAACTTCAAAAAGACTTTGTTGGAAATGTCTCTCATGAATTAAAGACTCCAGTCACTTCTTTGATTGGTTTTACTGAGACTTTGCTGGACGGGGCAAAAGACGACCCGAAAACGTTGACGGACTTTCTTTTGATCATGCAAAAAGATGCCATCCGATTAGATAAGTTGATTCGAGAAATCATCCAACTGTCAAAAGATGAAGAAACACCTTACGAGACACAGACGATTTATCTGGATCCTTATTTCCACCAGATCATCCAAAGTTATCAGCCAACGATCGAGAAAAAACAGTTGACCATCCAACTGTTTGGGGAAGATGTATCATTCACTACGCAGACAGATCTATTGTATCCGATCATTAAAAATCTAGTCGAAAATGCCATCCAGTATTCAAAAGAATCAAGCACGATCATCATTCGCTATCAAGTCACGAACAAATTAACCTTTTCAGTCCAAGATTTTGGCATTGGTATTGATAAGGAAGATCAAGAACGGATTTTTGAACGTTTTTATCGAGTGGATAAAGCCAGGAGCCGACACTCAGGTGGAACTGGTCTAGGCTTAGCGATCGTAAAAGATTATGTCAATCTATTAGGTGGGGAAATCCTAGTAGACAGTCATCCAGGAACTGGCTCTACTTTTACGGTCACGATCCCCGCTTTACAGTCAAACTTTCCAAGTTGAATCGAGACCGGAACAGAAGTATCTCTCTCCGAGAAATAAGCCGAAATTCACGAAAATTGCTTTTCAACTTTTTGTGAATTTCGGCTTATTTCCGAAGGAGTTGCTTTTTGCTCCCGCCGTTTATTCGAGAGTCTATAGCAAAACTGATTTTTAGATTTGTCCCACATTCTCTTCTTCCCTTTATCTCACTCGCGTTTATTCTTTCGGTTCGTCAAATTTGATCCGAAATAAGTCCTTCAACCACTCTATAAGCGTTCGTTTTCTTTGGTCATTTTTCAACCGACTGTATTTTTCGATCAGTTGCGACAGTTGTCTAAAAATAGATTCTGCTGCAAAAAACAAAATGATCAGTAACAAAATAGAGACTGCGGAGATTGCCGATATAGAAAATAGTTTATGGAGAAAAATAACTGAAAAGACGATCCCTCCTGCACAAAATAAAATAATTCTCCCTCTAAACCGATTCAGTGGCTGACAGATTTTATATAGAACTAAAAACCCAACGGCCGTAAGCAACATCGTAGACGCTGTGGAGACGTCTGTTTTATTGAGCTGCAAGCTCACACCGCTCACGACTAAGGCACCCACGACCATCATATCAGTCAAGCCACCAGGGATTGCTTTTTCCATCACATTGAACATGAATTTTCCTTCAATCCGGTTCTTGTTTTCTTCAAGTGCAAGTAAAAAGGATGGCACACCAATCGTGAATAAACTAATCAATGTAATTTGAGAAGGTTCAAGTGGATACGTCAGTGCAAATAAAATAGAAAATACGGAAAGCAAAAAAGAAAAAATATTTTTGACTAAAAATAAACTAGCAGAACGCTCAATGTTATTTACCACACGACGTCCTTCTGCTACGATCTCAGGCATTTTTGAGAAATCAGAATCGAGTAACGCAACTTGTGCTGCTTGGATCGTTGCCTCGTTTCCTGAAGCCATGGCAATACTACAGTCTGCTTCTTTCATCGCCAAAATGTCATTTACGCCATCACCTGTCATTGCTACAGTATTTTTTTCTTTTAACAGTTGCACAAATCTCATTTTTTGTTCTGGTTTCACACGTCCAAAAACGGTATATTCCTCAACTGCTTTACCATATTCTTCTTCTGCTAACTGAGAAACATCGATATATTTTTCAGCATTTGCGATTCCTGCTTGTTTGGCTACGCTAGAAACAGTTTGCGGATTATCCCCTGAGATCACTTTGATCGCTACACCTTGTTCTTTAAAATAAGCGAATGTTGCTGGTGCTTCTTTTCGTATAGGATTAGTGATCAGAATATAGCCTAATGGTGTTACCTCTGCTTCTAAGACCATTTCCGTGAGTTCTTGTGGATAGGCTCCAAAAACCAACACGCGATAGCCCTGTTCAGTATAGTGACTGAATTCCTCTTGATATTTTGAAAACTGATCCCGTAAAACCATTTCTGGAGCCCCTAATACATAGGTTCCCTCAGAAAAAGAAACACTACTGAATTTCTGTACGGAAGAGAATGGTTGAACTGTTCGTACCTCTTGATCTGTGTAGTCCGTAAAATAATCTTGGATGGCTTCCATCGTCACATTGTCGCTGGCCATCGCTTTTGCGTAATCAGAAATCAGCCCTTTGATTCTCTCGCTGTTTTTTTGCGCAGTTTCATTTTTTGCAACAAGCAATTTTTGAACAGTCATCCGATTTTCTGTGATCGTACCTGTTTTATCGACACATAGGACGTTTACTCTAGCTAATGTTTCGATACTTTTCATATTATGCAAAAGGACTCGTTCCTTCGCTAATCGGCTGGCACTCATTGCTAAAGCGATCGTTGTCAACAAATACAAGCCTTCGGGGATCATACCGATCAACGCTGCTTCCATTGCTACGATACTTTCTTTGATCGTATCCTCGTTTACAAAATAGCTTTGTCCAAAGAGGGTAAGACCTAAGGGAATGATGATGATCCCGATCCATTTGATGAGTTTATTCAAGGAAGCGATCATTTCAGATTGTTCCCCTTCACCCATTTTCTTTGCTTTTACTGTCAGTTGAGAGATGTAAGAATCATATCCAACTCTTTCCAATTGAACATAGGCCTTGCCGGAAATAATAAAACTTCCTGACATCAAAGAATCACCAATCTCTTTAGTGATCTCATCTGCTTCACCTGTTAATAAACCTTCATTGACTTGCAGTTTTCCTTCTAACACGGTGGCATCTGCTGGTATTTGTTGCCCCGTTTCAAGAAGTACTACATCATCTAATACTAACGATTCAATATCGATCTTCTTTTCTTTTCCCTCTCTAATGACCGTTACTTTGGCAGCAGACAATACGGTCAAATTGTCCAAGATTTTTTTTGAACGGATTTCTTGGTAGATGGCGATTCCCGTATTCGCTAAGATCACTGGTAAAAAAGTGAGATTTTTATAAGATCCGACTAAACATAATAAAATGGCTAAAACCATAAAAATCAAATTGAAATATGTGAATGTATTTTGAAAAACAATTTCCTTGTTACTTTTAAATGAGGTATCTATCGTCTGGTTTGTCGCATGATCTTGTATTCTCTCTGCGACTATTTTTTCTGAAAGCCCCTCATGATAATCGGGGGCGTAACGGGTAACAGGATTTTTCTCTTTTTGATCGAATTCATTCTTGCTTCTTTTTCTGAATTTTTCCATGATTTTTTACCTCGATTGTTATTCTTATGAATACAATAATACAATCATCAAAAAAAAGCCTATGAAACGGCTGATAAATGTCTTTCATTCCTGTCATATGCCAGTTGCTCAAGCAAAAAAAGCGTACCTATCAAGGCACACTGTCACTTATATTCTACGAAGTAAAAAAGCTGGAACAGAAGCCACTCTTTATGAGTGAGATACTTCTGTTCCAGCCTTGGGGTAACTTATTTTAAATTTCCTTTCGCATCACGTTCGACTTTCATTGAAGTGATTGGCAGATAACCTAGTTCTTTGACTGCGCCTTGTTGGACATCCTCTTTCATCATGTAGTCTAAAAACTTCTTCACTTCTGGGGAAGGTTTACCATTTGTATACATATGTTCATACGACCAGATCTTCCAACTGTTGTCTGCAACGTTTTCTTCCTTAGGTTCTACACCATCAATGCTTAACGCTTGTGTCGTGTCATCCAAGTAAGAAAATGCTAAATAGCTGATCGAGCCTGGCGTTTGGGCCACGATCTGGCGAACTGTGCCAGAAGAATCTTGCTCCTGTGATTGGATAGGAGTAGCGCCATCTAAACCCCATTTTTCAAATGTTGCTCTGGTACCACTACCATTTGCTCGGTTGATTACACTGATCTTTTCATCTTTTCCGCCTAGATCTTTCCAATTGGTGATTTTACCTGTGAAGATGTCGATCAATTCTTGTTTGGTGATATTTTTTACACCAGTATCTTTGTTGACGATCGGTGCCATTCCAACAACAGCAACTTTATGGTCCACTAGCTTGCTGGCATCGACACCGTCTTTTTCTTCAGCAAAAACATCGGAGTTACCGATCGTGACCGCTCCGGCTTCAACTTGGCTCAAGCCTGTTCCGCTCCCACCACCTTGGACAGAAATCTGATAATTGGGATTTTCTTGCACGAAGCTTTCTTGTGCAGCATCAACTAATGGTTGTAAAGCGGTTGAGCCCACCGCAACGATTTTTACTTGTTCATTTGAATTACCCGAACTATTCTGTGCTGCGGAACCATCTGTATTTCCAGAACCTGAACCACACCCAGCTAAAAGAAAACCAAGGACACCTAAAGAGAATAATACTTTTTTCATTGATATACCCCTTTCTTATTTACAAGTAAAGTGTACCAATGTACTGTAAATCCTACGTGTGGATGGTGTAAATATCCAGTTAATTTATGTAAATTTCCGGTAAAACGAAAAAAACAAACAGAGTCCTCATCGACCATGTTTGTTCCTGTGCTTATTTATAAGGGAGTACTCATCAGTATCATCCGCGCTCTGAAATCACCTTTATTGTTCGAACTTCCGTGTAAAAATAAAAAAATGCTGCTAAAAAGAATGAGAGAATTGCTAGATAGAAACTTGGCTTTATTGTTAAAAAATACATTGCTGAATAAGCAGAATCTTTTAACCCGCTTTCACTTAGCCCATTAGGACCAACGATGATCCGCGGCAACATCGAGAAAAACGAGGCAAAAACCAACATGCAAGAAAAATGGAGCATATGCCAGTTATAAGCTTTAATGAATTTATTTGAAAGCAGCAAACTCACACTGATCAGAAAATAAAACATCGTTAAAAGTGGAAAATTCTTTGATACGACAAATCCGCTACCTTGGATCAATCCTAAAATCTCTGCCCCTTGTACTACCGCATTTACCCATGTAAAAGGTGCCAAGAAAATTGGGAAAAACCAAAAAAACAAATACAAACGTTCAACTTTTATTATCTTTCTCATTCGTTTCCTCCCATGCACTATTTTCTTTCATCATACTATAAGCGTTTTCTCTAAAAAAATTAGGGGGAAAATCTTTTTTTTTAGAGATAACGCAATGAGAGTTTGTTCATTTAACCATCAAAATATGAAAAAGGAATTGCTTAATTTTATTTTGATCTTAAAATAAAGTTGTGGGGGAGAATCGAATACACAAGTTTGGAGGACAAACATCATGGTAAAATATCTAAAAAAATGTATTTTACTCCTGTTTTTAGTTCCGTATATTTATTTTGCATTGTTGCTAGATTACCGCTATCATTCTATTTTTGGATTGATTTTTCTAATTTTTCTGGCATTTTATACTGGTTTTCTCATGCAGAAAAAAGACCAACTTTTTCTTTTGATTCCAGGGAACATCGCTACGACTGTGACTTCCTATTTAGCATGTCTCCATTATACAGATTGGCACTTTTTTTATCAGCCATTTAGCCCGACCAAACTTATCCTGCTACTAGCTGTCATTTATTTGATCCCACAAGTGATGGGTATTTTTTGGGCACGGATATTTACTCAAAAAAAGCAGAATATAAACATATTTAAATAGAATATAAAACAAGGAGGAGACTTTCGTCATCGATCGTCTGCTCCCTTTTTTAGTGTGATTTATTTGTATACTGCGGCTTCTTCTGACACTTTTAAAGTATATCCTATGACAGACTGAATCCTACCTATATCTCATGCAGATACACTTTCTTGATCACGATCTTGTCGAATAGTTGTGACTGACTATCTTGTTCACCAATGATCTCAGCAATCACTGTGCGATTATTTGATTTCTTCCGTAACTGGTAATTTATTTTCCCAGTCGCATTCAACTCATTTAACATGTCTACTACGCCACCAAAACCTGATTTCTTTGTAATGAATCCTAATGCCACCATTCGTTCATCCAAATTTTTAGCGGAGACCGTTACTCCAGTGATCAAAGAATGTTTTAACTTTTGAACTAACTCCTCTAACCCTTCTGTTGTTGAGACAACTGACGTGGACTGATCGGTAAAGTTATCCAGTACTTGTTTGCTTTCTTCATTGATCCGCACTTCCTCTTTCACCGATTCTCGCAAGTCTGCTAGTTCCTGTAACAAGGTTTCGTACTGTTCCTGAGTCAGCATGACACCTGCAACTTTTTCTCGGTTGAATATATATACCCCAGTTTCGGCTTTTCTCGCCTGGTCAAACACATCCATCGGTGATCTTTTTACCTCTGTGATCGAAGATGTGGGCACCTCTAATTTCTTTAAATCCAATGGACATCCTCCTTTGCTACTCTGTTTCATTATAGCATATCCAAAACATCCGAAGAAAATATCCTTCAATTTTTTGTATCGATCCAGTAATCGATATCTGAAAGTAGCCGGTCGATGCCAAAGGAAGATTGGTAGAAATAGGTTTTTTGATCCTTATTATTGACCAGTGGGAAAAAATGATCCGTAATGATCAATTGTGCATAATTGGGCGGTGTTGCTCGCGTACATACGTGGATCGCTGTTCGTTTTCGGTGTCTAAGTGTTTTGTCTAAAACAGCTGCCAATCTTCTCGCTTCCTCGTGGTCGTAACGAAAAAAAAAGACGATTTTCACTTCTGGCGGATAAAGTTCCAAATAGCCTCACTCTTGTAATACTTTTAGTAAACACAAATCCCACTCACTTGCTGGATAATCGAGTGCTTGTTGTAAAGCTGTTCGAAATTGGCTTAGTTTCTCTTGGCAATTCGGTATCTTTTTCAGAAATTCATGATATGTTTGCAATTCTTCCTTGACTGTATGTTCTTGGATACCGATCGTATAGCGCAACCATTCTTGATAAATCACCCGTGTGATGCTTTTTTTATTCGTACTTTCATATTCGCTGGTCAGCCAAAATAAAGAATCCAGCTTTTCAGTGACGATCATCAATTTACGGTAATCCTGTGTTTCTTCGATTTTTTCCCAACGTTTCTCGATGATGATATTACAGCTCAAGCGCAAAATACATCGATATATTTTTTCTTTTTCTGATAAGTGTTGTTCTCTCAAAAATAGCAGTTCAGGAAACATCTCAAAGAATACCGTCTGATTTTCATTTAACAGTTCCACCTCTGAGACTTCTTTTCTTTGCTCCAATAGCTGAATAAACACTTCTGAAAAAGATCGTTCTGTATCTTCAACATAAAAATGTGGAAAATCTCTTAAGAAACAAAAGATCAGATAACGGATCTTTCGTTCAGCACCATAGATTTGTCCCTTTTTATATGAAAAGGAAAGATGATATTCCCCTAACCACTTCCGTAAGCGTTCCTGTGAAGAACGATCATAGACTTGCTGGTATTTTTTTTGGAGGATCAAATCTTTTAATAAACAAAAGGAAGAAGACTGGATCAAAAAATCAAATAATAAATAAGGTTCGCTGTATCCTTTGTTATAGACTAAGCAAACACTTTTTTTCTGCTGGATCAATTGGATCGGGATATCCTTTTCCTCTAATCTTTTTAAATAGCGATCGATCGTTTTCACGTCTACCATTAACTTTTCGGCTAGATCGGCTTTTTTCCAAGTTAGATCCTTCATCTGATGGATCAATAAAAATAAATTTTATACATTTTTTGTTAATAGTTTTTGCCATTTCATTGAAGCTACCTCACTTAATCCATTTACTCTGATTCATAAAAAAGAAAAATTGCAAATAGCTAGTTTCTATATAT
>SKEH01000307.1_pt1 | contig 31825 bp, 27 predicted proteins | sample 4826571 | NCBI WGS metagenome assembly SKEH01 (sample SAMN11008814, study PRJNA524170) | human gut metagenome | biome: Human fecal sample; material: Feces; isolation source: fecal sample from pouch patient p29 | host: Homo sapiens | place: Israel: Tel-Aviv | collected 2016-09-14 | reverse complement strand
GGAGAGATTTTATGGTAGAAGAAATTCCAATGGTTGAATTCAAAGATGTGACGAAGATTTACTCCAAGTCGAAGCAACCAGCAGTGGAGCACATTAGCTTTAAAATAAATAAGGGCGAATTTTGCTGTTTAATCGGTACCTCCGGCTCAGGTAAAACGACGTTAATGAGAATGATTAACCGGATGAATAGCGTAACTAAAGGACAAGTCTTGGTTAACGGCAAGGATGTAAAGAAGTTTAACTCGGTTAACTTACGTCGAAAGATTGGTTACGTAATTCAAAATAATGGCTTAATGCCGCATATGACAATTCGTGAAAATATCGTTTTGGTGCCCAAACTCTTAAAATGGCCAAAAGAAAAGCTCAATGAAGAGGCAGAGCGTTTAATCAAAATGGCTGAATTACCCGAATCTTATTTAGACCGCTATCCAGCTGAACTTTCTGGAGGACAACAGCAACGTATTGGTGTAGTGCGAGCTTTGGCTGCAAATCAAAATTTAATTTTAATGGATGAGCCTTTTGGCGCACTCGATCCCATCACGCGGGAGAGCCTACAAAACTTAGTGCAAAATTTACAAATGCAGTTAGGCAAAACGATTGTTTTTGTAACACATGATATGGATGAAGCATTAAAGCTTGCCACTAAGATTGTCGTTTTGCATGACGGCAAGTTAATTCAGGTAGGAAGTCCGGAAGAAATTTTGCATCATCCTGCAAACAAATTTGTTGAAAGCCTGATTGGTGAGGAGCGACTTTCTGAAGCAAAATATGAAACTGTTAAGGTTAAAAATGTGATGACAGCACCCGTAAAAATCAATTTGGGTGCTTCTTTGAATGATGCATTAGCTATGATGAAGGAACGTCACGTTGATACTTTGCTTGTAATTGATGATGATAATCATTTGAAAGGCTACATTTCGATTGCTGACTTACAAAGAAAGTATCCTCATGTTAGTTCAGTTAGCGATATTATGTTGCCAATTAATGCTACCGTTGGGCCTGAAGAATATTTACGTGATAATTTCAGCAGAATTTTAAGCCGCAATGGTCAATATATTCCAGTCGTTGACGCAGAGAGAAAGCTAATTGGAGTAGTTACTCGAGCTAGTTTAGTTAATGTTGTCTATGAAAAAATTTGGGGAGAAAAGAAACCTGCAACAGAAGAGTTAGAAAAGAAGGCGAATTAGTATGTCTGCTTTCATTGCACAGCATGGTTCAGAGTTGCTAGAAAAAACTTGGCAACAAATTTATATTTCCGCAATTTCATTGTTTTTAGGAATCATAGTTGCGGTACCGATTAGCGTAATTTTGCTTAAATTTCCTAAGACTGCCAAAGTCGTAATTGCACTTGCGAGTATGTTGCAGACTATTCCAGCCCTAGCACTGCTCGCAATGATGATTCCTTTCTTTGGCGTAGGACGTGTACCAGCAATTATCGCTTTATTTCTTTATAGTTTGATGCCAATAATGCGAAACACATACGTTGGTTTGACTGATGTAAATCCAGACACGATAGACTCAGCTCGCGGGCTGGGAATGACGAAAATGCAATTAATTCTCAAGGTTGATATTCCCTTAGCAATGCCAGTAATTATGTCAGGCATTCGATTATCAGCTATTTATGTCATCGCTTGGGCTACTTTAGCTTCATATATCGGGGCAGGAGGATTAGGTGACTTTATCTTCAATGGCTTGAGTTTATATCAACCAGATTTAATTTTTGGTGGTACGATTCCAGTTATTATCTTGGCACTTTTGGCAGATTACTTATTAGGCCAGTTAGAGAAGAAACTTTCGCCAAAGGGAATATAAGGAGGCATGTCTAATGAAAAAGCAATTTAAAAATTTATTGTTGTTATTCATTTCAGTCTTACTTGTATTGACCAGCAGTGCTTGTGGCTTACCTGGTTTAGCGGATACTCAGGGACAAAATGACGATATTAGGATTACGGCTCTAACGACTACTGAATCACAAATTGTGGCTAACATTGTTGCTCAATTGATTGAACATGAAACGAATTATAAAACTTCGATTATCAATAATTTAGGTTCAGCGCCAATGCAACACCAAGCTCTTTATAGGCATGATGCTGACATTCAAGCTGCGGCCTATGATGGTGGTGAGTTGACCGCCAATTTACTATTACCAGCAATTAAGGATTCAAAAAAAGCGAATGAAACAGTTAGGCGAGAAGTAAAGAAAAGATGGGATCAAACTTATCTGCCAACTTATGGTTTTGCAAACAACTATGCCTTTATGGTAAGAGCAAAAGATCAGAAAAAATATCTTCTATATAATATTTCTGATCTGAAAAAGGTGAAGGATAAGTTTTCTTTCGGAGTTGCATCCGAATGGGTCAATGCTCCTGGTGTTGGTTATCCTGCCTTTCAGACAGCGTATGGTATTACCTTTTCAAAAGCACACCCAATGAATATCGGATTAGTATATTCAGCTTTGAAGAGTGGAAAGATGGATGTAATTTTAGGCTATTCAACTGATGGCCGGATTGATAGCTATAAATTACACTTACTAAAAGATGATAAGCACTTTTTCCCACCATATAACTGCGGGATGTTGATTAATAACTATCTTTTACGTGAGCATCCAGATTTGAAGCCGCTTTTAAGTAGATTAGTAGGTAATATTAATGTCCATGAAATTAGGGCAATGAATTATCAAGTGGATGATAAATTACTTGAGCCTGCTACTGTCGCTCATCAATTCTTGGTCAAGCACAATTACTTTAGGGGGCAAAAATAATGTCAAAATTAGGTTTGTGGCAACAATTTATTTATTATTACCAGCACAATGGCAGTTATGTTTTGCAACAATTTAACCGTACGTTTTTAATTTCGATTTATGGCGTACTGTTTGCTGCTGTAGTTGGAATTCCCATTGGAATTTTTATTTCTAGAAATGCACACTTAGGTAACTTTGTTGTAGAAATTGCCAACTTTATTCAAACAATTCCGTCACTTGCATTGCTTTCAATAATTATGATTGCGATGGGACTAGGTGTAATGACAGTAATAGTGACCGTGACACTCTATTCTTTATTACCAATTATTAAAAATACATATACTGGAATGAAGAGTGTTGATAAAAATGTCATTGACTCAGGTAAAGGGATGGGTATGACTAAATGGCAGTTGCTCTATCTGGTGCGACTTCCGTTATCAATGTCAGTAATTATTGCCGGATTAAAAAATGCTCTTGTGATTGCAATTGGAATCACATCAATTGGTTCTTTTGTTGGTGCAGGAGGATTAGGCGATATAATTATCCGTGGTACCAATGCAACTAACGGTAGTGCAATTATTTTAGCAGGTGCATTGCCAACCGCGTTAATGGCAATTTTGGCAGATTTACTTCTGAACTTTTTACAAAAATGGTTGCAACCAAAAGGGCTAAGAAATTAAATTGCAAAAAATTATTTTTAGTTCTAGCGTACTTATTAGTAAGAAAGTAATTTTAAAACATTTGTTCGCTTTTTCTTGCAAATATACACTAAATCAAAGTATAATTAGTAAGTACTAAATTGAGGACTAGATACTAGAGGAGGAAAAAATTCTTGGCCAAAGATGAAAAGCAGGCTGCATTGGAAAATGCGCTGAAAAAAATCGAAAAGAATTTTGGTAAAGGTGCCGTTATGCGCATGGGCGACAAGGCGGATACCAAAATTTCAACCGTTCCATCCGGCTCGCTTGCATTAGATGCAGCTCTTGGGGTTGGCGGCTATCCGCGAGGCAGAATTGTTGAAATTTATGGACCTGAATCTTCAGGTAAAACTACGGTTGCTTTGCACGCTGTAGCTGAAGTGCAAAAGCGTGGCGGAACGGCTGCGTATATTGATGCGGAAAACGCAATGGATCCAGCATATGCGGAAGCTTTAGGTGTTGATGTTGATTCACTTATCCTATCCCAGCCAAATACTGGTGAAGAAGGTTTGCAAATTGCGGACACACTGATTACGAGTGGCGCGATTGATATTTTAATTGTTGACTCTGTAGCTGCCTTAGTACCTCAAGCAGAAATTGATGGTGAAATGGGTGACAGTCACGTTGGTTTGCAGGCTCGTTTGATGAGTCAGGCCTTACGTAAGCTGTCAGGAAACATTAATAAGACAAAAACGATTGCAATTTTTATTAATCAGATTCGTGAAAAAGTCGGTATTATGTTTGGTAATCCAGAAACTACTCCTGGTGGCCGTGCCCTTAAGTTCTATTCTACGATTAGACTAGAGATTAGAAGAGCAGAAAAAATCAAGCAAACTGGTGGCGAAATTACTGGTAACCGAGTAAAAATTAAAGTGGTTAAAAACAAGGTTGCACCGCCATTTAAAGTTGCTGAAGTTGATATGATGTACGGCAAGGGTATTTCACAAAGTGGTGAATTACTTGATATGGCCGCTGATAAAGATATTGTTGCTAAAGCGGGTTCTTGGTATTCATATAACGATGAAAGAATTGGTCAAGGACGTGAAAATGCCAAGGCATATCTTGAAGACCATCCTGATATTTATGATGAAGTTCAACAGAAGGTAAGGCAGGCTTATGGAATTGATGAAGAGTCAATTGCTGAGCGTGAAGATCCTGAAAAAGTTAAAAGCAAAAAGGCTAAAGAAGCCGAGAATGCTGAAAAGGAGGTTTCCGAAAAAAAGGAAACCGACAACAAAAGTAACTAAAATTGAGGAGATTAACCTTGATCTATAATTTGGATCAAGGTTTTTTTCTACTTGTTTGACATCGTTCTCGCGGTTCATTATTATTAATTATGTGTAAATAATCTAAAAATAAAAAAGGCGATAGTAATCATGACAAATACAATATTGATTCCCGTCGCGGTTGCTATTATTTCAATTTTAGTTGGTACAGTCATTGGCTATGCTGTTCGAAAGAACATTTGGGAGAAAAAAGTCCAAAATGCGCAAAGTGATGCTGACCATATTTTAACCGAAGCAAAAGCACAAGTAGATGCCGCAAAAGCTGAAGTCAACGCACAAAAGCAGGCAGCAGATGCTATTAAGCAAAGTGCACAAAATACCAAAAAAGAGAAAATTCTTGAAGCTCAAGAACAGATTCAAGAATATCGACAAAAAGTTGAAGATGAGCTAAACACAAAGCGTGACGCAATTGCACGTGATGATAATCGCTTAAAACAACGAGAAGATACACTCAATCACAAGAATTCTTTGTTGATCGAAAAAGAGGATGGACTAACCGAGAAGGAAAACCAATTAGTAAAACAAAAAGCTGATTTAGATGAAAAAATTAAAGAAGCTGATGAGCTAGTACAGCAAAGCCAAGACAAGCTCTACGAAGTAGCTCATTTGGATAAAGAGCAGGGTAAAAAGATGGTTCTTAGTCAACTATCTGATGAGTTAGTTAAAGAACGTGCGGAAATGATTCAAAATAGTAATGAGGAAGTTAAGGCAAAGGCTGACCATTATGCTCATAAAATCATTATTGATGCCATTCAGAATAGCTCAGCTGATACTGTGGCCGAGACTACTGTCTCTGTTGTTGATTTACCTAATGAAGAAATGAAAGGACGAATTATTGGCCGAGAAGGTAGAAATATTCGTTCTTTTGAAGCCCTTACTGGTGTTGATTTAATTATTGATGATACTCCAAAAGTAGTTACACTAAGTGGTTTTGACGCAATTAGACGTGAAATTGCAAAACGAGCAATGGAACGCTTAATTAAAGATGGACGGATTCATCCTGCTAGAATCGAAGAAATGGTTGATAAGGCTCGTAAAGAGGTCAACGACGATATTTATGAAGCAGGTGAAAGTGCCCTAATGGAATTAGGAATTCACAAAATGAATCCTGAATTGGTTAAAACATTAGGTCGACTCAAGTATCGGACATCATATGGACAAAATGTTTTAGGTCACTCGATTGAAGTGGCAAAATTAGCTGGCACAATGGCGGCTGAACTAGGTTTAAATGAAAAATTAGCGGTTCGCGCGGGATTATTACACGATATAGGAAAAGCCATCGATCATGATATTGAAGGCTCACACGTAGAAATAGGTGTGGAATTAACAAGAAAATATCATGAACCAGATGTAGTAGTTAATGCAATTGCTGCTCATCACGGGGATGTACCGAAGACTTCGTTTATTGCTGAACTAGTAGTAGCAGCAGACACGATTTCTTCTGCAAGACCAGGAGCAAGAAGTGAAAGTTTAGAAAACTATATTAGACGGTTAACTGAACTAGAACAAATTGCCAATCGGTATGACGGAGTTAAACAGGCTTATGCCATTCAAGCAGGACGTGAAGTTCGCGTAATGGTAGAGCCAGACAAGATTTCAGATGATCGCATCACTGTTTTAGCACGTGATATTCGAAACCAAGTTGAAAAAGAGCTTGATTACCCGGGTAATATTAAGATTACGGTCATTCGTGAAAAAAGGGTAGTTGCAGTTGCAAAATAAAGAGGTTGAATGAAAATTCGACCTTTTTTTGTGCTAAGAAAAGCCTAATTTGTACATTTTCCGACAAGTCGGTATAATTAAGAGAATTAATTTATGAAAGTAGCCGATTATGTTTAAAATTATCGTTGAACTGTTTTTCTTAGTGATTATTCAAGCTGCAATCACACCTTTTATTAGAAGGTTAGCCTTTGTTTTAGGGGCAGTGGACATCCCCAACAAAAGACGAGTAAACAAGAAGCCAATGCCGACTCTAGGTGGCTTGGGTATTTTTGTTACTTTTAATATTGGGGTTTTTATTCTCTTGCGTGAGCAATTTCCTACTCATGAAGCCTTTAGTGTCCTTCTTGGGTCAAGTGTAATTATTCTAACAGGAATTATTGATGATATTATGGAACTTAAGCCAAGACAAAAGATGTTTGGTATTTTCATTGGTTCATTGGTAATTTACTTTTTGGCTGGAATAAAATGAGTGTACTAAACTTACCATTTTTAAATAAGCAAATAAATCTAGGCTGGTGGAGCTTACCAATAACAATTTTTTGGATTTTAGCGTTGACTAATGCTGTCGACTTGATTGACGGCCTTGATGGCTTAGCCGATGGTGTATCAATGATATCATTGACAACAATGGGAATAGTTGGCTATTTCTTCTTACATACAGGTCAGCTTTACATTCCAATTAGTTGTTTTATGTTAGCTGCATGTCTTTTGGGATTTTTACCGTATAATTTTCATCCGGCAAAAATGTTTTTAGGTGACACAGGGGCCCTTTATATTGGGTTCATGATTGCGGTATTTTCGCTTAAAGGCTTGAAAAATGTAACTTTTATTTCAATGCTAGTACCAGTCACAATTTTGGGTGTGCCAATCACTGATACAATTTATGCGATGATTAGGCGTAAGCTTAATAATCAGCCTGTTTCACAGGCAGATAAGCACCATTTGCATCACCAGTTAATGAAAATGGGGCTAACTCACCGGCAAGCAGTTTTAGCAATATATGGAATTTCACTGATTTTTTCATTTATTTCATTGCTTTTCTTACTTTCACCGGTGTGGGGCCTATGGCTACTAATTGCAGGGTTAGCAGTAGCACTAGAGTTATTTGTTGAATCAATTGGCTTATTGGGTGAAAAGTACAAACCGCTTTTAAGTTTGATACAAAAAATAATCAATTCACGTAGTAAGAAAGACCCAACGGTTGAAGTATGGCATTTGGGTCAAGAAAAACCAGAACAATTAAAGAGCAAACATAAAAAGGACTAAGTACTAGTCCTTTTTATTTGTCATGATAATTATGATCGGTAATTGGAATTTCATTATAGCGTTTATCACCTGGCGTAAATTCGATTTGACCACTCATAAGGTTGGTGAGCTTTTTTTCAAGTTTTTGCTGCTCATCTTCATCGATAAAAATGCTAATGACAACATCGACCCCATAGGTAACTTTTTCAATCCAAATGTTTTCTTTTTTTAGAAAATGGTTTACTTCATCAAACCGATTATATGCAACGTGAAAAGAAAGCTCTTGTTGCAAGACACGCTTAACAACGCCGATTGCTTCAGCTCCTTCGGTAACGCTATTAGAATATGCCCGAATTAATCCACCAGCACCAAGTTTAGTCCCACCAAAGTAGCGCGTAACTACAGCAGTAACATTTTTTAAATTCATCAGTTGTAGGGCTTTTAGCTCAGGAACACCAGCGGTTCCAGAAGGTTCACCATTATCGCTGGCTTTTACTTGCTCATCGTTTAATCCTATCGTATAAGCATAAGTGTTATGAGTTGCATCACGGTATTTTTTTGTGGTTGCAGCGATTACTGCTTCAGCTTCAGCTACTGATTCGGTGCGAAAAAGACTTGCAATAAAGCGACTCTTTTTAATGACTATTTCGTTTGAACCATTTTCTTTAATTGTTAAATAATTTTCTTCTTTGACCAAAAAAGTTTGCCTCCTTTTGACGTATTTATTATTAGGAGGACAGAGAAATGGAAAATTCATCTTGCCTCGCTGGCCGCCAGTGGATTAGCAGTCAAGAGGATTTTAGCACAAATGAAGCTTTAACTAAAATTAGCGCAATTCAGCAAGGCTATTGTATGCGTTGCGGTGCAAGAGTTTATGCGAAGCTGCCAAATGGCAAATTTTATTGCCGCGATTGTATTGAATTAGGACGCATAGTAGAGGATGATTTACTTGTTCGTGACTTAGAGTTAGCTGAATTTTCAAGAATGAAGAATGGCGGTCTAACTTGGCATGGCAGTCTGACAAAACGTCAGGCAGCTGTTTCGTGCGAACTTGTCAAGAACTTCAATCAAAGAGCAGATACGCTAGTTCATGCAGTTACTGGTGCTGGAAAAACAGAAATGCTCTTTGCGGCAATTGCAGAATGCATTTCGCAGGGAAAAAGAAGTTGCATTGCAACGCCAAGAATAGATGTTGTTAATGAGCTGTACCCGAGATTTAAGGCAGCGTTTAACACAATAGAAATTGGTAAATATCATGGCAAAGAGCATCACGAACCTAGACTGGATCAACTAACCATTTGTACCACACACCAGCTCATGAAGTTTTATCATGCTTTTGATTTACTAGTAATCGATGAAGTGGATTCTTTCCCATATGTCGAAAATACGCAACTACGTTTTGCCGCAAAGAATGCTGTGAAAGAGGATGGTGTAAGAACCTACTTAACGGCAACTCCAACAAATGATCTACTTGAAAAGGTTAAGAAAAAGCAGTTAAAGATTTTACGTCTTAACCGACGGTTTCATGGTGGATTATTACCAGTACCGCGAGAATTATTTTTTAACCGCCCATTTTTACTCCAACAAAAAATTAATCCTAGATTGTTAAAAGAAATTGACGCAGTTATTAAGAGTGGTCATCAATTACTGCTTTTTGTGCCAAGAATTGAACAGATTTCCATCTATGTGAGTGCATTAAAAAATGATGCTCAATTTAGTAGTGTGATAGTTGAGGGCGTTCATGCCATGGATAAAAACAGATTGGCAAAAGTGGAAAACTTTAGGCAAGGGAAGTCGCAACTACTTGTGACGACGACAATTTTGGAACGAGGAGTGACATTTAAGCATGTATGGGTAATTGTTGTGCAAGCTGATGACGAGATTTATACATCAGCTAGCCTTGTTCAAATTGCAGGGCGTGTCGGCCGGGCAAAAGATGATCCAGATGGACTTGTTTTATTTTGTTACCGCAAGTACACGCAAAATATTCGTAATGCACTTAAGCAAATTAGGGAGATGAATAAATGAAAAAGTGCTTGTTATGTGGGCAAGATTTCATTCCTGCTACCTCATTTTTGCGGATTTTTTCCTTTAAGAAATTTCATGAACAATGTTTGTGCCAGCATTGTTTGGCCAAATTTGCACCAATAAGTAGAGAGCACTGTGAAATTTGTTATGGTAAAGCCGCCGCAAATGAACTCTGTCTTGACTGTTTAGAATGGCAAAAAATGTATGGACATAATTTGCTTCATAATCATGCAATCTATCGCTACAATGATGCTTTTCACGAGATAATGGTAAATTATAAACGATATGGTGACTATGTTTTACGTGAAGTATTGCAGGAACTGTGTTTTGAGCAGCTAAAGAAAATTAAAGCCGATTTTTATGTTCCTATTCCCACATCCCTTGAACACATCGCAAAAAGGCAGTTTGATACAGTTGCTGCGATTTATAGTCAACTAGTGCCACTTTCGTTTTTTCTTGCCAAAAAAGAAGGTCAAGGTGCCCAGGGTGAGCGTACGCGAAGTGAGCGGCTGAAAAGCAAGCAAAGTTTTCTTGTTAAAGAGGGAATTAAGGTTGATGTGAGTAACCACTCGGTCCTGCTTTTGGATGATATTTACACGACCGGAAGAACGTTATATTATGCCCGTGATGCGCTTCAAACAGCCTTTCCGCAAGCAAAGATTTCTAGCTTTACAATTTGTCGATGAGATATGTTGTTCAGCGCTTTCAAGTTTTGTTATAATATAGATAAGATAAGACTGCGAATGCAGTTGAAAGGAGAATCTCATATGTTAAAGTATAATGTTCGTGGTGAAAATATCGAAGTAACCGATGCTCTAAGAAGCTACGTTGAAAAACGTTTAAAGAAATTAGAAAAATATTTTGACTTGAACCAAGATATTATTGCGCACGTCAACCTAAAGGTGTATCGTGATCGTAATGCCAAAGTTGAGGTTACTATTCCACTTCCATACTTAGTATTGAGAGCAGAAGAAACAACTGATGATATGTATCGTAGCATCGACTTTGTTTCTGAAAAACTTGAAAGACAAATTAGAAAATATAAGACACGCGTAAATCGTAAGACCCGTGAAAAGGGAATTGGTGATTTCTTTGTTGAGGGTGCTGAAGAAGAGGCACAAGAAAAAGAAACAAAAGAATTTACTATTGTTCGAAACAAGCAAATTGGTTTAAAGCCAATGAGTCCAGAAGAAGCAATTTTGCAAATGAACATGTTGGAACACGATTTCTTCGTTTTCCAAGATGCTGAAACAAATGGTACTAGTGTTGTTTACCGTAGGAATGATGGTCGTTACGGCTTAATTGAAACTAAATAAATAAGTGCTGTTTTGAGACTGGACCTCACATTTAGTGTGAGGTCTTTGTTTTGTTTATTTTTCATTTAGGGCTAATCATGGTAAAATTATGATGTGTTTTTATACTTAAGTACATATAAGGATCGATTAAATGGCTAATATTTTAAAGAAAATATACAATGGTGATAAAAGAGAACTAAAGAAATTCGAGAAATTAGCTAAGCGTGTAGAAAGTTATGCTGATGAATATAGTAAACTTTCTGATGAGCAACTACAGGCTAAGACACCAGAATTTCGTGAACGCTTGAAAAATGGTGAGACATTAGATTCACTATTGCCTGAAGCTTTCGCAGTTTCTCGTGAAGGTGCTAAGCGTGTTCTGGGATTATACCCATTCCACGTTCAAATTTTGGGTGGTATTTCACTACACTACGGTAACATCTCTGAGATGATGACGGGTGAAGGTAAGACTTTAACTGCTACAATGCCAGTTTATTTGAATGCACTGACAGGTAAAGGTGTTCACGTTGTCACGGTTAACGAATATTTGTCGAGTCGTGACGAAGAAGAAATGGGCCAATTATATAGATGGCTAGGCCTAACTGTTGGTTTGAACCTTAACGCAATGTCTCCTGATGAAAAACGGGAAGCATATGAGTGCGATATTACTTATTCAACTAACTCAGAATTAGGTTTTGATTATTTGCGTGACAACATGGTTGTTTATAAAGAACAAATGGTTCAACGTGAACTTAACTATGCCATTCTTGATGAGGTTGACTCAATCTTAATCGATGAAGCAAGAACTCCTTTGATTATCTCCGGTGAAGCAGAGCAAGCTAATGGCGACTATATTCGTGCAGATCGTTTTGTCAAAACTCTTAAAGAAGATAAGAGCGATGATGACGTTGATGATGAAGAGGACCATGGCGATTACAAGATTGACTGGCCAACTAAGACCATTTCTTTAACTAGAACTGGTATTCAAAAGGCTTGTGATCACTTTGGCTTGAGAAACTTATACGATGTTGAAAATCAAAAGCTTGTTCACCACATTGATCAAGCTCTACGTGCAAATTACATCATGCTTAAGGACATCGATTACGTTGTTCAAGAGGGTGAAGTTCTGATTGTTGACTCATTCACTGGTCGTGTAATGAAGGGACGTCGCTATTCAGACGGTTTGCACCAAGCAATTGAAGCCAAGGAAAATGTTAAGATTCAAGAAGAATCTAAGACACAAGCAACGATTACTTACCAAAACTTCTTCAGAATGTACAAAAAGCTTGCCGGAATGACTGGTACTGCCAAAACTGAAGAAGAAGAGTTCCGTGAAATTTACAATATGCAAGTTATTGCAATTCCAACTAACCGTCCGGTAATTAGAAAAGACCGTCCAGATGTTTTGTATCCTAACTTGGATTCGAAATATGCTGCAGTAGTAGACGAGATTAAAGAGCGTCACGCAAATGGACAACCAGTTTTAGTTGGTACGGTTGCGGTTGAAAGTTCTGAAAGATTGAGCAACTTGCTTGATAGAGAAAATATTCCGCACGCAGTTTTGAACGCTAAAAACCACGCTAAAGAAGCACAAATTATCATGAATGCGGGTCAACGCGGTGCTGTAACGATTGCCACTAACATGGCTGGTCGTGGTACTGATATTAAATTAGGGCCTGGCGTTAAAGAAATTGGCGGTTTGGCAGTTATTGGTACAGAACGTCATGAATCACGTAGAATTGATAACCAGCTTCGTGGGCGTTCAGGTCGTCAGGGTGACCCTGGTGAAACTCGTTTTTACCTATCACTTGAAGACGATTTGATGAAACGTTTCGGTGGAGAACGAGTTAAGGACTTTTTGGATCGTTTGTCAGATAATGATGATGATAAAGTCATCGAAAATAGATTTATTACTCGTCAAATTGAATCTGCTCAAAAACGAGTAGAGGGTAATAACTATGATACGCGTAAGCAGACCTTGCAATATGACGACGTGATGCGTATTCAGCGTGAAATCATTTATGGTGAACGGATGCAAGTCATCGGTGAAGAAGATTCACTTAAGGATGTTTTAATTCCAATGATTCGTCGCACTATTAACAGTCAAGTTGACATGTTCACACAAGGTGATCGAAGCAAATGGCGGATAGATTCTCTTCGTGACTTCATTAGTTCTAGTCTTCTATCTGAAGATGAAACAGATGCAATCGACTTTAAGACAATTACAGTTCCTGAATTAAAAGAGAAATTGTATGATGAAGTTGAAAAGAACTATAACGAAAAAGCTGATGTTTTGGCTGATCCTTCACAAATGTTGGAATTTGAAAAAGTGGTTATTCTACGTGTGGTAGATGATCGTTGGACAGATCATATTGACGCAATGGATCAATTACGCCAATCAATTAGTCTTCGTGGCTATGGACAACTTAATCCGCTAGTTGAATACCAGGATTCCGGTTACAACATGTTTGAAGAAATGGTTTCAAATATTGAATTTGATGTAACTCGTTTATTCATGAAGGCTGAAATCAGACAAAATCTTAGTCGTTAAAAATTAAGATTAAAGAGAAAGCGGCTATGCTTTCTCTTTTTTGTATTAAACCTAATTTAGGAGAAAAATTAATGGAAATTAGTGACATCCAAAATCAGTTAGACGAGTTAAAAAAGCGGTTAGACCACTTTAGGGGGTCTCTTTGACTTAGAGTCAATTGACGAAAGCATCATTGTTAATGAAAGTAAGATGCAGGAACCCTCGTTTTGGGATGATCAAGAAAAAGCACAAAATTTAATTAGTGAAAATAATCTATTAAAGGAAAAGCGTGACTCTTTTTTAAGTCTGCAGGAAAACTATCAAAATGCAATGACAGCTTTAGAACTTTTACGTGAGGAGCCGGATCAAGAACTTCAAAAAGAGGTTGAAGCAGATTTAGCCAAGTTACAAGAAGAATTTCATAACTATGAAATGGATCTGTTACTGTCTGGCAAATATGATAATCACAATGCTTTGCTAGAAATTCACCCAGGCGCTGGTGGTACAGAGGCAATGGATTGGGGACAAATGCTGCTTAGAATGTACCAACGATATGCAGATAGCAGAAACTTTAAGTTTGAAATTAACAACTATGAGCCAGGTGAAGAAGCAGGACTGAAAAGTGTTAGCGTTCGAATAAGTGGAAAAAATGCTTACGGCTTGTTGAAATCAGAAAATGGGGTTCATCGTTTAGTAAGAATTTCACCGTTTGATTCAGCCAAAAGACGCCACACTTCGTTTGCTTCGGTTGAAGTCATTCCAGAAATTGATGATAGTATCAAAATTGATATTAACCCTAAAGACTTGAGAATTGATGTTTATCGTTCTAGTGGTGCGGGTGGACAACACATTAACAAAACTTCTAGTGCGGTGCGAATTACCCACTTACCAACTGGATTTGTAACTACATCACAGGCACAGCGTTCGCAGCTCCAGAACCGTGAAACGGCAATGAACGAATTACGAGCCAAGCTTTTCCATTTAGAAGAGGAAAAGAAGCGCCAGCATAAACAAGAACTCAAGGGTGAACAAATGGAAAACGGCTGGGGTTCACAAATCAGATCTTATGTTTTTCATCCTTATAATTTAGTTAAAGATTTGCGTACAGGCTATGAAACTTCTGATACAAGTGGTGTAATGGATGGAAAGTTACAGCCATTTGTCTATGCATATTTGCAATGGTTACTTAGTCAAGATAATCCAGAGTAGGTGGAAAAATGAGTTTTTGGGGAATTATTGGAATTGTTTTATTAGCAGTTATCATTCTAAGTGCGATATTTGCTTTCTTTCACATTTTATTTATGCTGTTACCAGCTGTTTTGGTAATTGCAGCTATTCTCTGGCTGATTAACCACTTCACCAAGAAAGACGATGATCAGCGACCAAGTAGTTTTGGTGAACGACCAGATTTTTCTGAGAAAAACAATTGGTATTCTAATTCGAATGAGCGGCCCAAACGGAAAAAAGTGCGTAATGTTCACACTAAGGATGTTGACAAATAACTGAAAGGCAATTTTAAATGGTAAACGCTGTTAAATTAAAAAATTTAGTTCGAGATAACAAAATTGCATATGTTGTCCAAGGACAGCAATACATTGATGATAAAGAAATAATGGTCTCGGACATTTACCGTCCAGGACTTGAATTAACTGGTTATTTCGATTTTTATCCCAAAGAGCGAATTCAGCTTTTAGGTAGAACTGAGATATCTTATGCGGCTAGGCTAGATCACGAGAGTTTAGTCAATGTCTTTAAGCGACTATGTACGCCGCAAACGCCATGTTTCTTTGTTTCGCGTTCTTTGCCTGTGCCAAAAGAACTTAAGGAAGCAGCAGAGGACGCTAAGATTCCAATTTTGTCTTCAACTGAGTCAACAACCTATGTTTCAAGCCGACTAACGGAATATTTGCGTGAACGCTTGGCCGTTAGAGATACCATTCATGGTGTTTTAGTTGAAGTAAAAGGAATGGGCATTTTGCTAACAGGAGATTCTGGGGTCGGAAAGTCAGAAACTGCTCTTGGTTTGATTCATCGGGGCCACAGGCTAATTGCTGATGACCGTGTTGATGTTTACCAACGTGATGTTGAAACAGTAATGGGTGAGGCACCACAAATTTTAAAGCATCTGATGGAAATCCGTGGTATCGGCATTATTGATGTGATGGATTTATTTGGTGTTGGTGCAGTGAAAAATCGCGAGGTAATTCAGCTTGTAATTAAACTGGTTAATTGGAATGAAAAGGCCAATTATGATCGGTTAGGCTTCGAAGAAAGTAAACGTGAAATTTGCAATGTTGAAATTCCACAGATTACTATTCCAGTCAAAGTTGGTCGCAATATGGAAGATATCATTGAAATTGCTGCAATGAACTTTAGGGCAAAACGAATGGGCTATAATGCCACGACTACCTTTGACAATAATTTGACTAGTTTGATTGCTGAAAATTCTAAAGATGACTCAACAAAGGGTGAAAGTAAATGAAGTTAGTGATTAGTCCTGACGCCTTTGTAATTGGTAACTTTAGTGTAAAATGGTACGGCATTATCATGGCCGTTGCAATCATTTTGGCGGTTTCAATGGCAATTGTTGAAGGTAGAAAGCGCCAAATCGAAAGTGAGGACTTTCTTGACCTATTGTTATGGGTAGTTCCGCTTGGCTATATTGGGGCTCGAATCTATTATGTGATTTTTGAATGGAATTATTATTCAAAGCATCCTGATCAAATTATTGCAATTTGGAATGGTGGTATTGCAATCTATGGCGGTTTAATTGCTGGCTTGATTGTTTTGCTAATATTTTCTTATCGAAGAATGTTACCACCATTTTTAATGTTAGATGTAATTACACCAGGAGTCATGGCAGCGCAAATTCTTGGACGCTGGGGTAACTTTTTCAATCAAGAAGCTCATGGTGGTCCAACAACTTTTCATTTTTTACAGAGCCTACATTTGCCAGATTTTATCATTAATCAAATGAAGATTGGCGGAACTTATTATCAGCCGACATTTTTGTATGAATCATTTTTTAACCTCATCGGGTTAATTCTGATTCTGTTATTAAGACACAGAAAGCACTTGTTTAAACAAGGTGAGGTCTTTATGCTGTACCTAAGCTGGTATTCTGTCGTGCGCTTTTTTGTCGAAGGATTGCGTACAGATAGTTTATATTTAACAAGTGGAATAAGGGTTTCGCAATTATTAAGTTTGATTTTGTTTATTGCTGTAATTGCTTTATTCATATATCGAAGAAAAGTCGTCAAACCTAAATGGTATCTTGACGGTAGTGGGCTAAAATTCCCGTATTCAAGAGATTAGTAAAAATATAAATAGAAAGATTGGAAAAACAATGACAAAAATTGCAGTTTTAGGAGCAGGTTCATGGGGAACAGTTTTAGGCTCGATGCTTGCTGATAAAGGTAATGAAATCGTACTTTACGGTAATAATGAAGAAGTTAACCAAGAAATTAACGAGCATCATACCAATGAGCACTACATGAAGGATTGGAGTGTTAATGAAACAGCTACGGCCACAGGTGACTTAAACAAGGCGCTTGATGGGGCTGAAGTCATTCTTTTTGTGTTGCCAACGCAAGCAATTAGAATAGTTGCCAAGCAAGTTGGTCAAATTTTGACTGAAACTGGTCGCAAGCCTTTAATTGTAACTGCAACTAAGGGAATTGAGCCAGGGACTAAGAAATTAATCTCAGAAATTCTAACCGAAGAAATCTATCCTAACGACACGGATAAAATTGTGGCAATTTCTGGTCCAAGTCATGCAGAAAGTGTTGCTCAAAAAGATCTCACTGCTATTTCTTGTGCATCAACAAGTAAAGAAAACGCCGAAAAAGTACAGGAAATGTTTTCAAATGACTATTTCCGCTTATACACTAATAGCGATTTAGTTGGTGTTGAAGTTGCAGGTGCAGTTAAAAACGTAATTGCAATCGCTGCAGGAATTTTGGTTGGTAAGCATTATGGTGATGATGCTAAAGCAGCTTTGATGACCAGAGGTCTTGCTGAAATCACAAGACTTGGCGTTAACTACTTTGGTGCTGATCCAATGACATTTAGTGGCTTATCTGGTATCGGTGATTTAATCGTTACTTGTACTTCAGTTAATTCACGTAATTGGCGTTGTGGTAAACAACTTGGTGAAGGTAAGAGTCTTGATTATGTTTTGCAAAATATGGGACAAGTTGTTGAAGGTGCGACAACCGTGAAGGCAGTTCATGAATTATGCCAAGAAAAACAAATTGATATGCCAATTAGTGAAGCAATTTATCGTGTACTATATGAAAACTCTAATGTTGACGCTGAAATTACCAAAATGATGGGAAGAAGTCCAAAGCAAGAAATTAGACTTTAATCAGCTTTAGATGTAAGATTTACTTACGAAAAATAAGAGTATAGTTAAGGTGTAATTATGACAAAAAAATATGATGTAATTGTAATTGGTGCTGGCCCAGGCGGACTAACTGCAGCACTATATGCTTCGCGAGCTAACCTTTCAGTTTTAATCTTGGATCGTGGTTTATACGGTGGTCAAATGAATAATACTGATGCAATTGACAACTATCCTGGTTTTACTGAAATCAAGGGACCAGAGTTGGGCGAGAAAATGTACAATTCGGTAATGAAATTTGGTTCCGAATTTGAATATGGTGATGTTCAGTCAGTAACTATAGACGGTGAAAATAAGGTTGTTAAGACTGACACTGGTGAATATAGTGCTCCTGCATTGATTATTGCAACAGGTGCTGATCATCGGCACCTGAACGTACCAGGAGAAGAAGAATATTCCGGTAAGGGTGTATCCTATTGTGCTGTTTGTGATGCTGCATTTTTCAAGGATGAAGACATTGCAGTAATCGGCGGTGGCGATTCAGCGATTGAAGAAGGAATTTATTTGGCTCAGAGTGCTAAATCAGTGACTGTTATTCACCGTCGGGATCAGTTACGGGCTCAGCCAACTTTACAAAAACGTGCTTTTGCCAATGATAAAATCAATTTCATTTGGAATGGGATAACTGAATCAATCGATGGCGATGGCCAACGCGTAACAGGTGTTACATACAAGGACAAAGAAACTGGTGAAGAAAAGCAATTAGCTACACGTGGTGTCTTCATTTACGTTGGTGTGATTCCTCAAACTGCTCCTTTTAAAGAGCTTGGAATAACCGATAAGCAGGGCTGGATTCCAACAGATGATCACATGCGAACTAAGGCTGATGGTATTTTTGCCTTAGGTGATGTTCGAGCAAAGGATTTGCGGCAGATTGCTAATGCTGTTGGTGACGGTAGTATAGCTGGTCAAGCCGCTTACAATTATCTACAAGATTTAAATGATAAATAAAACTAAGAAAGAATTCATAAAAAATGGATTCTTTTTTTATTATTGCGGATAGCTAAGTTGATAAATGCTAGAATAGAAATTATGAAAACGAATTAGCCATTTAAAAACAAGAAAAAGAGGTTTAGTGCTGTAATGAACGCTAAAGAAATATTTCAAGTTTGGCAAAAAGCGCCTAATGTGCCCGATTATTTAAAGAAGCAACTAGAACAGTTGGGACAAGATCCGAAATGGATTGAAGATGCTTTTGGCCAAGAAATTAATTTTGGAACTGCCGGTATGCGAGGCCGACTTGAACCGGGAATTAATCGGATAAACCTGTTTACAATTGGCTGGGTAACAGAAGGGCTAGCAAGATTAATTGATGAAAAAGGTTCTGAGGCGCAAAAGCGAGGCGTAGTCATTTCTTTTGATTCAAGATATCATTCACGTGACTTTGCTGAACATGCGGCTCGGGTTCTTGGAGCCCATGGTATCCACGTCTACCTTTTCGATGACTTGCGACCAACGCCTGAATTGTCTTATGCAGTCCGTTATCTCCATACATTTGCTGGTATTAACATTACCGCTTCGCATAATGCCAAACAATATAACGGCTATAAAGTGTACGGTGAAGACGGTGCCCAAATGGGACCAGACGATGCTGATCGTATTTTTGACTATGCACAAAAGATAACAAACATTTTTCAAGTTAAGACTGCTGAAGTTCAGGAATTACGTGCCAATGGCACTTTGGAGTTAATTGGTGAAGATCTTGATGAAGCCTATTTAGCTGAATTAAAAACAGTTAATGTTGATAAAAAGCAGATTAAGCAGAATGCAGATCAATTAAAGATTGTCTATACACCACTCCATGGTACAGGCAAGATGCTTTATGAGCGTGCCTTTAAGCAAAACGGGTTCGTTAATGTTTACCCTGTAGCAAGTCAATCGATTATTGATCCTGAATTTCCAACAACTAAGAAGCCTAATCCTGAGTATCGTGATGTTTTTGATCCAGGAATTGAACTTGCCAACCAAGTAAATGCTGACTTGATTATTGCGACGGATCCGGATGCAGACCGAATGGGAGCTTGTGTAAGGACAAAAAACGGTGAATTCCAGGTTCTGACAGGTAATCAAATTGCCACTTTGATGATTTATTATCTTTTAGTTAACTTAAAAGACAATCATCAACTAGCAAGTGACTATGAATTAATCACTTCAATTGTTTCAAGTAGTATGCCACTGAAAATCGCACAAGACTTTGGAATTAGAACCAAAACAGTGTTAACAGGCTTTAAATTTATCGGCGAAGAAATTGACCGAATGAACAAGGAGCACGATGGCCGTTTCCTAATGGGCTTTGAAGAAAGCTATGGCTATTTATTCAAACCATTTGCACGCGATAAGGATGCAATGCAGGGCGCAATTATGTTTGCAGAGGTTGCCTCGTACTATGCTTCTCGTCAAATGACTGTTTTGGATGGCTTAAACGAGATCTGGCAAAAGTATGGCACATCATATGAAATCACACGCGCAATTGAAATGCCTGGCATCGGTGGACAAAAGAAAATGACTCAATTAATGGCTAAATTGCGTGAAAGTCAGTTAACCGAGATAAATGGGGTAAGAGTTTCTAAAATTGAAGACTACTTATTGCAAGAACAGTTTAGTGGAAAGCAAAAACAACCATTTACTGACTTGCCTAAGTCCAATGTATTGAAGTACTATCTTGCCGATGATACTTGGCTTGCTCTAAGACCATCAGGCACTGAGCCAGTTATTAAAGCATACGTTGGGGTTAACAAGCCGGACATTAAACAAGCTGAAGCGGCAGCGCAGGACTATCAAGAAGCTTTAGCACAACTTTTAAAATAAAAACAAAAGACGTGCGAAAATACGTTCGAGGTAGTAGAATAGAATAAACGAAATAAAGGTTGGACTTTTTGGTCCAATTTTTTTATGAGGAGCCTATCTATGATTAAACGACAAGATAAACGAAAATTTGAGCTTGTCTCAAAGTTTAAACCTGCAGGAGATCAAGAGCAGGCAATTAATAAATTAACTGACGGCTTTAAAAAAGGTTATAAGGAACAAATTCTTGAAGGAGCTACTGGTACAGGTAAAACCTTCACGATGGCTAACGTTATTGCCAATTTGAACAAGCCGACATTAGTAATTTCACATAATAAAACTTTGGTTGGTCAGTTGTATGGCGAGTTTAAGGAATTTTTCCCTAACAATGCAGTTGACTACTTTGTTTCGTACTATGATTACTACCAACCTGAGGCTTATGTACCCCAGTCGGATACCTATATTGAAAAAGATTCATCAATCAATGACGAAATTGATCAGTTGCGTCACCAAGCTACCAGTGATTTGATGGAGCGAAACGATGTGATTGTCGTAGCATCTGTTTCTTGTATTTACGGTTTGGGTGATCCAAAAGAGTATTCTGCAAGTGTGATTACGGTTCATGAAGGCGATGACTATGGGCGTAATACATTGCTGCGCAATCTTGTAAACATTCAGTATGATCGCAATGATATTGACTTCCAGCGCGGACGGTTTAGAGTGCGCGGAGATGTTGTTGAAGTCTTTCCAGCTGGTAACTCAAGTCATGCCTACCGAATTGAATTTTTTGGGGATGAAATTGACCGAATCGTTGAAATTGATTCTTTAACAGGTGAGGTAATTGGTGAGCGTGAGAGTATTTCACTATTTCCAGCTACGCACTTCATGACTAATGAAGAACAAATGCGCAGAGCGCTTAAAGCTATTTCGCAAGAAATGAAACTTCAAGTTAAGAAGTTTGAGGGAGAGGGAAAACTCCTTGAAGCGGAAAGAATTAAGCAGCGCACTACTTTTGACATGGAAATGATGGGAGAAGTTGGTTTTACCAGTGGAATTGAAAATTATTCAAGACATATGGAAAATCGAAAAGAGGGCGAACCGCCTTACACTTTGCTTGATTTCTTTCCAGATGACTTTTTAATTCTAATTGATGAGTCCCATGCCACGATGCCCGAAATTCGAGCAATGTACAATGGTGACCGTAATCGAAAGAAAACGTTAATTGATTACGGCTTCAGATTACCATCTGCATTGGATAACCGGCCTTTAAAAATTGATGAGTTTGAAAAGCATGTAAATCAAATTATGTATGTTTCTGCTACACCTGGTGATTATGAACTCGAGCGAACTGACCACAAGGTTGAGCAGATTATCCGACCAACAGGATTGTTGGATCCGAAGATTGAGGTCCGACCGGTTGAAGGTCAAATTGATGATTTGGTCGGTGAAATTAATAAGCGAATTGAGCGTAATGAACGTGTCTTTATCACTACATTAACTAAGAAAATGGCAGAAGACTTGACCGATTATCTAAAGGATTTAGGGATTAAGGTTCAATATCTGCACTCTGATGTAAAGACACTTGAAAGAATGCAAATACTGCGTGACTTACGAATGGGCAAGTATGATGTGTTAATTGGAATTAACCTTCTTCGTGAAGGTATCGATGTTCCTGAAGTTTCATTAGTCGCGATTCTTGATGCTGATAAAGAGGGCTTTTTACGAGCTTACCGCCCACTTGTTCAAACAATGGGACGTGCATCGCGTAATTCTAATGGTGAAGTAATTATGTATGCTGACACAATCACAGATTCTATGCGGGAAGCAATTGAGGCAACGCAGAGAAGACGTAAATTGCAAATCAAGTTTAACGAAGAACACGGTATCACACCAAAGACAATCGTTAAGCCGATTAGAGACGTGATTTCTGCCACCAAGGCTGTTGATGAAGTTGCTGAGACTGATAGCTTTGCTGATCTTAACTTTGATGAACTAACTGTTAAACAGAAGAAGACGATGATTAAAGATCTTCGTCAGCAAATGCAAGAAGCCGCTAAGAAACTTGATTTCGAAGGTGCCGCAACATTGCGTGACGCAATCATGGAACTTGAAAGTTCAACAAGAAAACCAATTGAGAAAAAGGGAAAAACACTAAATGGCAAATGATAAGATTGTAATTCGCGGGGCACGTGAACACAATTTAAAAGATATTAATTTAACAATTCCAAAAGATAAAATGGTGGTAATCACTGGCTTATCGGGTTCTGGTAAGAGCTCGCTTGCCTTTGATACACTGTACGCTGAAGGTCGTAGACGTTATGTTCAATCACTGTCTAGCTATGCTCGTCAATTTTTGGGTCAAATGGACAAACCGGATGTTGATTCAATTGATGGCTTAAATCCGGCAATTTCAATTGATCAAAGAACTACTTCACACAATCCTCGTTCAACAGTGGGTACAGTTACTGAAATCAATGACTACTTGCGTTTACTATGGGCTAGAGTGGGTCATCCAATCTGTCCGAATGATGGAACGTTAATTGAAAGACAATCCGTTGAGCAGATGGTTGATCGAATTTTAGCATTGCCTGAAAGGACTAAAATTCAGCTACTCGCACCTGTAATCAGATCTAAGCGTGGCGCTCACAAGGAAGTATTTAAAAGGGTTCAACGTGCTGGTTATGTGCGTGTGATTGTTGATGGCGAGATGCATGATATCAGTGAGGATTTTGATTTAGACAAAAATAAACGCCACACCATTGATATTGTCGTTGACCGGTTGGTAGTCAAAGAAGGTATCAAATCACGTCTTTTTGATTCAGTGGAAGCTGTGCTAAGGCTGTCAGAAGGATACATGGATGTTGATATTATTGATGGTGAGACACTGAACTTTTCTGAGTTCTATGCTTGTCCTAAATGTGGTTTTACAGTAGGTGAAATGGAACCACGTTTGTTCTCCTTCAATGCACCGTTTGGCGCTTGTCCAGACTGTGATGGTTTAGGAGTGAAGCGCTCAGTTGATGAAGACCTAGTTGTCCCTGATAAAAGTAAGACACTAGCTGAGGGGGCAATTGTTCCTTGGAAGACTTCAAATTACTATGGTGGGATGCTTCAACAAGCATGTGACGCATTAAAGATTCCAATGGATAAACCATATAGTAAGTTGACCAAAAATCAAAGAGAAATCTTGATGCATGGCTCTAAGAAAGAAATTTCTTTCCATTTATCTGGTGAATTTGGTGTGAAGAATACCACTGCACCATTTGAAGGCGTAATGGAAAACGTTGAAAGACGCTACATGAACCCAATGTCCAAGTTTATGCGCGATGTTATGGGTAAATACATGACGGAATTAACGTGTTCAACTTGTCACGGCAAGCGCCTTAACCAAAAAGCCTTAGCAGTTAAAGTCATGGGAAAAGATATCTCGGAAGCATCTGAAATGTCGATTACTAAGGCTTTAGAATTCTTCAATAACATTAAATTAAATGAACAAGAAACAATTATTGCTAAGCCAATCCTTAAGGAAGTACGTGACAGGTTGGCATTCTTGAATAGCGTTGGCCTAGACTATTTAACATTGTCTCGTTCTGCTAACACTCTGTCTGGTGGGGAAGCTCAACGAATTAGATTGGCCACACAAATTGGCTCAAACTTATCTGGTGTAATGTATGTTCTGGATGAGCCATCGATTGGGCTGCACCAACGTGATAATGATCGATTGATTTCTGCATTGAAACGAATGCGTGATCTAGGTAACTCGTTAATCGTCGTTGAACACGATGATGAGACAATGCGTCAGGCTGACTACCTTGTTGATATGGGTCCTGGTGCTGGTAGTTACGGTGGTGAAGTAATGGCCGCCGGAACTCCAGAAGAAGTTGAAGCTAATCCAAAATCACTTACAGGACAATATTTGTCTGGTAAAAAATTTGTGCCGGTTCCATTGGAAAGACGTAAAGGTAATGGGAAAAAGATTACCATTACCGGTGCCGAAGAGAACAATTTGAAAAATCTTAAGGTTGAGTTTCCACTTGGTAAGCTAATTGTTGTCACTGGCGTGTCAGGTTCTGGTAAATCGACTTTGGTCAACATGATTTTAAAACGCGTATTAGCGCAAAAACTGAATCGTAACCAAACTAAACCTGGTAAATATAAGAGTATTTCTGGCTATAAAAATATCGAAAAAATAGTTGATATTGATCAGAGTCCAATTGGTAGAACACCTCGAAGTAATCCAGCTACGTATACTAGTGTTTTTGATGATATTAGAGCATTATTTGCTCAAACTAATGAATCAAAATTACGTGGCTATACTAAAGCTCGTTTTTCATTCAACGTCAAAGGTGGACGCTGTGAAGCTTGTCGCGGTGACGGTATAATTAAAATTGAAATGAACTTTTTGCCAGATGTTTACGTACCTTGTGAGGTATGTCACGGCAATCGTTACAACTCAGAAACGCTTGAAGTCACATATCGCAAGAAGAATATTGCCCAAGTCCTTGATATGACCATTAGTGAAGCTTGCGACTTTTTCAAGAATATTCCAAAAATTGCCCGCAAGTTGCAAACAATCGTCGATGTAGGATTGGGTTACGTGAAATTAGGTCAATCTGCCACTACTTTATCTGGTGGAGAAGCGCAAAGAATGAAGTTAGCAGCAGAGTTACAAAAAATTTCGACTGGTAAGAATTTTTATATTCTAGATGAGCCAACAACTGGTCTTCATACTGATGATATTAAGCGTCTGCTTGAAGTAATGCAGCGGCTAGTTGATCAAGGTAATACAGTATTAATTATTGAACATAACCTTGATGTGATTAAAAATGCTGACTGGCTAATTGACCTTGGTCCTGACGGTGGTGAAGGTGGTGGCACAATTGTTGCAACTGGTACCCCTGAAGATGTTGCTAAAGTAAAGGAAAGTTATACAGGACAATATCTTGCCCCTGTTCTTAAACGAGACACTGCGCTGACTAAAGAAGCAGCGAAAAAAGCAAAGAAATAGTATTTATTTACATACAAAAAGTGTAAAATATCGGACAGGGAGGAATAGAAATGGATAATTTTTCAAATTACAGAGAAAGACGCGGCTTTAATTGGGCTGCACTTATCTCCGGCATATTAATGATTATTGCAGGAGTATTTTTAATTAGTCACCCAAATAAGGCTTTACATGCATTTGTCTTGCTGTTTGCGATTATTTCAATAGTCCAAGGTTTTGTCTGGCTCGCATTTTATAGTCGCTTTCGTTATTTTGTTTCCTTTAGTTGGATTTCAATCGTTACGGGGGTTTTGGATATCATCATTGGTATTTTATTCCTCTATTCATACGATGCAGCAGGTTTAACCATTGCATACTTATTTGCCTTCTGGTTCCTGTTTGATTCAATTTCTGGAATTATTTTCACGTGGCATTTACGCAGTTTATCTGGTTTTTATTTCTGGGTAAACATGATACTGAATATTTTCGGGCTCTTGATTGCAGTAGGATTAATGTTCAACCCAATGCTTTCAGCATTGACATTAATTTGGCTCGTTGCCTTCTGGCTATTTATTTTTGGAATAAGCGAAGTAATTGCAGCATTTGCTCATAGATAAAGATTGAAAAAGTTCGTAATGAACTTTTTTTTTGACCTGAAATGTGAAACACCCGGTATGTTATAATTTGAGTAGAGGGGAGTGCAACATGACTAATAATAAAAAACAATTGTTGATTGTCACTGGAATGAGTGGGGCTGGAAAGACTGTCGTTTCGCATTCCTTAGAAGATATGGGATATTTTGTTGTTGATAATTTGCCTCCAACCTTACTTTCAAGTTTCTGGGATTTAATTGTCAACTCGGATGATTATTCTAAAGTAGCAGTGGTAATTGATTTAAGAGTGCGCAGTTTCTATAAGGACTTAATAAATGAAATAAGTTCACTTGAGGATAATAGCTGTGTTCAAACACGGATTATCTTTTTGGATGCTTCGGATGATATATTAGTTGCTCGCTATAAAGAAACAAGGCGTGTTCCTCCACTAGTTCATGGTGGGAGGCTACTTGATGGCATTATTGAAGAGCGACATATTCTTGCAGGAATTAAAAATCGTGCTAATGACATTATTGACACGTCAAACCTTACTCCTCAAGAATTAAAAGAAAAAATGTTTGAAGAATTTAGTGATCAAGAAAAGCAGCCATTTTCAATTGAAGTTCTTTCTTTTGGCTTTAAATATGGTCTGCCAATTGATGCTGATCTTGTGATAGATGTACGCTTTTTACCAAATCCATTTTATATTTCTGAATTACGACCTTTCACGGGACTTGATCAACGAGTTTTCGATTATGTGATGGATAAAGATATTACACAAGTATTTTATGAAAAACTGTTAGATTTATTGAGAACAGCCATGCCTGGGTATATTAAAGAGGGAAAGAGTAAGTTAACTATTGCGATTGGCTGTACAGGTGGTCAACACCGTAGTGTAGCAATTGCAAGGCAGCTTGCACATGATTTGTCACAAGACTATCCAGTTGATATAACTCATCGCGAAATTAGCAGGTATACCAGAAAAAGGTGAAAATATGACATATAGCGATTCCAAAGTGATTAGGGTAACGAGAAGTAGAAGACCCAAAATTGTTGTAATTGGTGGTGGAACGGGTCTACCAGTTGTTTTGAGTGCGTTAAAAGAGCAAGATGCGCAAATCACAGCAATTGTAACAGTTTCAGATGATGGCGGCTCTTCTGGAACAATTCGTAACTTCATTAATGTTGTTCCACCTGGTGATATTCGTAACGTATTAGTTTCTCTAAGCGACATACCACAAGAACAAAAAGATGTTTTTCAATACCGTTTCGATTCATCAGACTCATTTTTCTCGGGACATGCGATAGGTAATTTGATTATTGCTGCTTTAAATGAAATGCATGGTAATATTTTTGACGCCGTCCAATCATTGTCAAAAATGATGCGTGTTGATGGACATGTTTTCCCAGCTTCCAACGAGCCTTTAACATTGAATGCGGAATTTATTGACGGGACAATCCAAGCGGGAGAAAAGGAAATAACTAACAAGGACAAGCGAATCAAGCGTGTTTGGGTAACAGATACGAATTCTAATAAAGAACCGGAGGCTGTTTCACCTGTTCTGGACGCAATAATGCAAGCTGATGCAGTTGTTTTGGGTCCAGGAAGCTTATTCACTTCAATTCTTCCTAATTTGATGATACCTAACCTCGGTGAAGCTGTTAGAAAAACAAAAGCCGAAGTTATTTATATTTGTAATATCATGACCCAACTTGGCGAGACCGATCACTTTTCCGATTGTGATCATGTTGATGTTATCAATAAGCATCTTGGTGGTCATTATGTAAACACAACTTTGGTTAATGGTGCAAAAATTGACATGTCAAAATTTAATCCTAAGGATTATGATGCCTACATTGAACCCGTTAAAAATGACTATGATGGCTTGCGAAAGCAAGGGTGCCGGGTAATCACAGATGACTTTATTGACCAACGAAGCGGCCTTGTTTTCCATGATGGTGAAAAAGTGGCAAACGAGATAATTAATCGTGCATTTACGGCAATGTCGACCAGAAAGACTACGGAATAACCAATGGCAAGTTATGCAAGTGAAGTAAAGAAGGAACTTACCTCCTTACCAATTCATCCTGAGCACGCAAAGGCTGAATTAGCTGCTTTTTTGCGGATGAACGGTGTTTTAAACTATCATGACCGTATGTTTAGTCTTGATATCACAACTGAAAACCCAGCAATTGCTCGACGAATTTTTTCTTTAATAAAAACAGCGTATCGTGTAGAACCGTTATTAATCGTTTCGCGTAAAATGAAACTAAAGAAAAATAACCAGTATTTGGTGCGCCTGCAAAATCATGTCAAAGAAATTTTGACTAATTTGGAAATTTTAGCGCCTGATTCGGGTTTAATCACGCGAATACCTAAAAGAATAATTGATTCGCGCGAGGGTGCAATGTCGTATTTGCGTGGTGCGTTCTTAGCAAGTGGGAGTGTAAATAATCCGGAAACAAGCAGGTATCACTTGGAAATATATTCAGCTTATGAAGATCACAACAATGATTTATTAGAACTAATGAATCATTATTTTAACCTTAATGCCAAAACAATTAGTAGAAGGCGGGGTTATATAGTCTATCTCAAAGAAGCAGAGAAAATTGGCGATTTTCTTCACGTTGTCGGTGCAGTCAACGCAATGCTATCCTTTGAAGACTTAAGGATTATGCGTGATATGCGCAATTCGGTTAATCGCTTAGTTAATTGTGACACGGCAAATTTGAAAAAGACTGCTAATGCTGCTGCTAAACAAGTTGAGGATATTGAATTAATAGAACGTAAAATCGGGCTTGAAAATATTCCAGAAAAGCTGCAGGGAATCGCAAGATTGCGGCTGGCCAATCCTGAACTGTCATTAAAAGAGATTGCTCAGCAAGTTCCAGATGGACCTATTTCAAAATCAGGTGCAAATCACCGTTTTGCTAAACTACATGAAATGGCACAGAAATTAGAAGAATAAAAAAGATCTCCGAGCTATTTAGCTTGGAGATCTTTTAGTTTAATTAGTATCTAACTACTTCTTTTGGTTGACCATAATTTCATCAATTAAGCCATAATCCTTTGCTTCTTCAGCAGTTAGGTAGTTATCACGTTCAGTATCTTTCTGAATCTTTTCAAGTGGTTGACCAGTAGTTTCGTGAAGAATCTTATTGATCTTTTCACGGCTCTTTAAAATTTCATTAGCTGCAATTTGAATATCAGTCTGTTGACCTTGAGCCCCACCTAAAGGTTGGTGAATCAATACAGTAGAGTTAGGTAAAGCAAAACGTTTACCCTTTGCACCACTGGTTAATAGAATGGAAGCCATTGAGGCAGCCATTCCGATTGCAATAGTTGATACATCTGACTTAATGAAGTTCATTGTATCCATAATTGCTAAACCGGAAGTGATTACACCACCGGGTGAGTTGATATAAAGGGAGATGTCCTTAGTGTTGTCTTGAGCATCAAGGAATAATAACTGGGCAATAATTGTATTTGCCATGTCATCATTAATTTCTCCACTGAGCATGATAATTCGATCTTTTAGCAAACGAGAATATATGTCATAAGCGCGTTCGCCACGAGCAGTTTGTTCAATAACTGTAGGTACAAGCATCTTTTTACCTCCTAAAATTAAAGTCATTTTTGTTAGCACTCTAATAAGTACAGTGCTAATTAAATCACTTACATTAAATGCTGTCAATGAAAGTGTATTAATTTTGTATTCTAAGTTACAATGTTCTTATTATATAATACGAAAGTAAACTAAAATATTGGAGGAATAATTTTGAAGCTTTTTAAGAAAATTGCAATTCTTGCGACAACAATGCTTGCTGGCCTAGCATTGTCAACTGGTCTTGCAATTACATCGGTTGAGGCTGATTCTAATCAATCGCAGCAGCCAACGCAAGGAGAAACTAAAACCACTCCTATCAAGAATAGTAATCAGGGAGAAAATACCGATGAGGAAAATGACAGTGGTGATCCCAATAGTCAACCTGATCCTGGTAATACCAACTCTGATACTCAGAATGATAAGCAGCCGCTAGTAAAAAAGAAAACACCTAAACAAGTAATAACTGGCTATGCAATGATGACTAAAGTTGCTGGTAACAAAAACTATAAGGTTTGGGCAAATGTAACAGATGGCAAAGTTAGCAAAAAAGTCGCTGATGGGATTAATTTTCAATATAGCCATATTCAATCAGACCAACTAATTGAAACTAAAAGTGCTCGCTACTGGCGAATTTATGTTAATGGTCGAAAAGTTGGTTATGTAAATGAGAAATTCTTTGCTAGAAACCAAATTGCTGTTCCTAAGACTATTAGCTTGGTTAACAACGAGTTTTATGAATTTTTCACACGGGATGCAATTTCATATGCAACTAATTACATGGGTACGGTTATTAGTAATGATGATGTAAAAGTTTCGCGTGAGACTATCTCTTGTGCTACTCCAAAAACTTATACAGTTAAATATACATATGGTGATGCGACAGCAAGCGTCAAAATAACTGTTAGAAAAAGCACTACTGAAGGAATTGCTGATCCTGATGTAACTAATTCGTTCCCTGCGCAGCCTGGTACAAATGAACACCAAGCATGGAAAACACATTATGGTTCTTCAGTTAATTACATTAGTCCTACAGAATACACACCAGAAACAGAATCACATACTCTAACAAGTGGTAATATGACTCTGAAGACAAGATTTTATCAACCGGTTCTTCTTAGCGTAAAGGATCCAACTGATGACAATATTAACCGTGTTGGTCACATTCCAGAAGGTGTGACTCTTTCAAATGGCTGGGCTTACACTAGTTTACTGAGTCACACTTATTTAAGTTCTGGTCACATTGTTGGTTATGATTTGAACAAGTTAACTAATCCATATAATGCTCAACGTCTTTTAGACATGTCACAAAAGGACTTTAATAATTACGTTAAGCATATTAAAGTTAGTCCATATATTCCAATTGGTCATGGTCAAGCAATGGGCGCAAGTGACAAATATATCTATGTAATTAACAATGATAATAAATTAAATGAAACTACTGATTCAGAAGAAATTGTTCAAATTCGTAAGAGTGATTTACAAATTAACAAGATTTGGACAATGAAAACTTGGGTTGGTGACCAAAATAGTCCGCGTTACTTCCACAATGGTGTAATTATGAATGACTATGAAATGTACACGGTATATCATGATACTAAGAATAACTGCTATGAATATTGGCAACTAACTCGTACTGGCGACAACTGGAATCCAAAATTAGTTGGTAAAACAGATGGTAATTTTGTTAACAACAATTCACCAGTTCAAGGTTTTGCCTATGATCCAGATCATAAGAACTTTTACTTAGCATTTAATGATTTAATCTTCAAAATTGGTCGCGACGGAACTTTAAAGGATCACTATTCATTTGATACTGGTCGTGAAATTGAGGGTATTTCAGTACATGATGGTAAACTTTACGTTAACTTAGCGCAACGCGCAGAGTTATTAGTAAGCATGAACATCAATTA